>Ga0190359_1000099_pt1:0-42500 | contig 53801 bp, 42 predicted proteins | sample 48721823_MG_FD_161269 | JGI IMG/M metagenome (GOLD analysis project Ga0190359, IMG submission 161269) | Hydrothermal vent microbial mat bacterial communities from Southern Trench, Guaymas Basin, Mexico - 4872-18-2-3_MG | ecosystem: Environmental > Aquatic > Marine > Hydrothermal vents >...
CAAGGCCGGCGTCATCGACCCCACCAAGGTGGTGCGCTCGGCGCTGCAGAACGCCGCCTCCGTCTCCGGGCTGCTGCTCACCACCGACGTCATGATCGCCGAAAAACCGGAGAAGAAAAAGACCCCGGCCGCTCCCGGCATGGAGGACATGGACTACTAGTGGCTTCATAACCCCGGGTAATCGTACCGGGTATGACCAGGTCGCAGACCAACGGGCAGGCAATTCATCCTCAGTGCCTGCCCGTCTATTTAAGGCCGACCTGGGAGTCTTGATCGGCACCCGTCTTTAGGGTACTTTTCGACTGGTACGGGTTCAGAGTTCGAGGAGGCGTTTCATGTGCAGGATGCTTGGTGTAATGTGCAACGACGAAGATCTGCTGCGGTGTGCGGTACACCAGGTCAAGGACGCCCTGAGTTTCCATGATGGTGGCAGTCATGACGGCATTGGGGTGGGCTATTACAACAACGAAGAACCATTGCTGATAAAACGCCCCAGCGCCAACCTCAACGAGATCGATTACAGCGAGTTGCTCCAGGGCATCACCTCCCAGGTGGTCTTGCTGCACGTGCGCCTGGCCACGGTAGGAGGATGGAAGGATTCCAATACCCACCCTTTTCGCTTCCGTAAGTGGCTGTTTGCCCATGTCGGCCACTTGCCGGCCATGGACGAGCGGCGCCAGGAATTGCTGAAGCGCCTGCCCCCCTTCCTGGCCCGTAACATCCGCGGCGAAACCGACAGCGAGGTGGCCTTTCACCTATTTCTGGATCTGCTTTTCCGCGAAGGCAAGCTGAACGAGCTCGATCTTTCCGCCGAGACGCTGAGCGAGTTGCTGCGAGAATTCGTCACCGAAGTAAACAACCTGCACCAGGGACCGGACAAGCCGGAGATGGCGGTGGTGGTGACCAATGGCAGGATCATGGGTGCCATCAGCCAGCGAGTCTCCGTGCATTACTCCCACCGGGAGGGGATCCTGGACTGTCCCTTGCACGACGACAGCCAGCAGAGCAAGAAACTGCATGCCCATTTCCGTGGTGTCATGATAGGCGCGGCAATGGACAGTCCCGGTCACCAGTGGCGGGAGATACCTGATGGCAGCCTGTTGCACGTCGCCAACAACCTGGAAATGAAGGTACACCAGCTTTGAACCAGCTCTCCCGCCAGCAGCGGCTGTCTTCGGGGGAATAAGGAAAACTTGCATGGCCTCGCGCAGCGTGCTGGTGATCGACGACAGCCCAACCATTCACAAGGTGGTCAAGCACAGCCTCAAAAACCTGGGTTTCGAGGTGCTTGTTGCCGGTGATGGTCCCAGCGGCATCGATATGCTCAAGCAGGCCAAACCCAAGCTGGTTCTGCTTGATTTCATGATGCCCGGCATGAATGGCTACCAGGTATGCAAGGAGCTGACCCACTGCCCGGAAGCGAAGGGCATTCCCATCGTGTTGATGTCCACCAAGGGAGAGATGATCGGCGAGAAGCTGGTAAGAACCATGGGCATCGTGGATTTCATCACCAAGCCATTCCATCCCGAGGCCCTGGCCACACTGGTACAACATGTCATCGACTCCGGCGAAAAGCACGAAGATGACTCTCCCCCCCTGCTGCCCGTGGGCGAGCGTCGCCCGGACGATCCGGCCACCAGCCACGACTTGCAGGATCCCCGTGGCCGCCAGGCCCTACGTGGTGAACTGGGCATGGTGCCACTGGCCGAGGTATTTCAGCTGCTGAAGTTCCAGGCCAGCACCGGCATACTGCACGTGGCGCGGGGCAAGGCTCACCTGGAGGTATTTCTGCGGGAGGGGCAAATTCTCTTTGCCAGGGCCAGCAACGTTGACAAGGAGTTCCTGCTGGGACGATTCCTGGTGGCCAGCGGCGCCATCTCGCCGGTGGACCTGGAGCTGTTTCTGGAGAGCCGAAAAAGCGGCAAGAAACTCCTGGGCGAACAACTGGTCAAGCTGGGACATTTGACCAGCGGGCAACTGGCCGAGGCGCTGCAGGCGCAAACCGCGGAACTGCTCTACGAGGCTCTACGCTGGGGAGAGGGTGAGTTCGCCTTCTACGTCACCGAAAAGCTGCCGGAAGAAGCTCGCCAGGCAGACGTCGATCTGTCCATAGACAAGGTGTTGCTGGAGGGATTTCGCCGCGTCGACGAGTGGGGATTGATCGAGAAAGAAATCCGCGACTTCAGCATAGTGCTGGCTCCGGCCCGGGACAGCACCGGTGTGGTCAAACAAATCAACCTCAACGACGAAGAGAAACAGATCCTGTCACTGGTCGATGGCGAACGTACCATTCGTGATATCGTCCGCCACAGCCATCGCAGCTCGTTCGACGTTTGCAAGATGCTCTACCGGCTGCTGGGCAGCCGTATCGTAAGAAAGAGATCGCGCTCCACAGCTGGAAAGAGCTGATGCCGGCTACCGGCCGCGGGGAGGATTTCCATGAACGAGGAGCAGCAATCAACCGCCTCCGAGGAGCAGCCAGCGCTGCCTTCCCCGGAACCCCCGCCGGGCGTGGCTGCCGGGCGGACCCGCGGCAATCCCCTGGCCCTGGGTCGTCCTCTGCTGCTGCTGCTGTTGCTCTGCGGCCTGCTGCCCGCCGCCATACTGGCGTGGTATGACTGGGGGCGATGGCAACAACAGGCCAGCCACTTCCAGGAATACTCCCAGCACTTGTCCGAGCAGGCCGGCCAGATGGCAACCCTGAACCGGCAAGTGCAAGATGCCGTGGAGAAGTGGCGCGCGGCCAACTCTGCACTGCGGCGGCAGCTCCACCTCGCGCAGGCAGGGCTGGCCGCATTGCGGCTGGTGGGCAAGCTGCAACCGCTGGTGGCGGGCAAGAGTTCAGATGAGATCGCCGCCGACAAGAGCATCCCTGCCCTGCTGAAAAAACCGCCCCCACCGCTGCACAAGCTGGTGTTGCTGGACAGCAAGGCCGAGCGCCTGCTGGCCGAGGTGCCCGGCCTTACGGCCGCTGATCGCCAGCAGGCCCTGGCCGCCCCGGCCGCAAAAGCCTTACCGGATGGCGATTCCTGGTCATCCTGGCGGAGGCTGGCGGTACCGGGCACCGGCCTGGAGGTGGCTTACAACCTTCAAGCCGCTCCGGCCGCAGCCGAGTTTCCGGTTCCCCGGATGGAAATCCCGGCAACCCCGGCCAGCGACGCTGCGGCCAACCTTTCCCGGCCATTCGCTTGGCCGGTGCCGCTCGGAATATCAGCGCTGGTGCTGCTCTTGAGCCTGCTGGCGTCCTACTGGCATAAAAAACGACTGCTGCGGCCGCTGGCCCGGCTGACCGAGCTGGCCGGGCAACTGGCCAGCGATCCCGATTCCCTTGACTCCACCGCCATCCCCCAGTCATCCTCCCTGCCCGATCTATCCCTGTCGCTGGAACGCCTGCGCGGCCAGTTGCAGCGCCTGCAGCAAATGGAGCTTGCCGAGGAGCAACGGCGACGGGATCTCGACCTCCTGGAAGAGTACTTCCGTAACCTGGCCGAGGGTCGTTTCGTCACCTCGCCGCAGCTGGCCAGTTCCGAGTTACAGTCCCTGTCGCTGGCAGCCCAGCAGCTCGGCAACAAGCTCAGCGGCCGCCTGGAAGCCGTGGTCATGGTTGCCGGCCGCGTACAGCAGCACGCCGAGGAGTTGGCCGAGCTTTCCGGCAACATGGAAATCTCCGTGGCTCCCCTGGTCGAATCCGACCATACTGCCCTGGCCGACCTGTTATCAGTGGAGCTGGACAATCTCTGCCGCCACATCGACCAGTTACCGGCAGGAAGTCCCCTGGACGGGGAGCTGCTGGCGGCCGGCAAAGACCTCGACAAGCAGCGGACCCGGCTGTCAACCCTCAGCAACGGCCTGCTGGAGTACAGCCAGGGACTGGTCCGCTCCGGGCGAGACATTTTACGAGCCCACGAACAGGCTCGCCTGCTGGCCACCAACCTGGCGCTGGTGGCGGGATCCCATCCCCCTCCCGGTCTAGAAGGATTGAAAGACAAGGTAGACGAGCTGGGTGAACTGCTGGCCGGGATGTCCAGCGTCCTGCCGGAGCGCCTGGCCGAAATGGCCGGCCTGGTCGAGCAGCTCCAGCAGGCGGTGCAGCGCCTGGAAGGAACCATCAGCGGCGAACAAAAGCAAGTGCTACAACTACGCGAGAAGCTGGGCGACTGGAGCGACGACATCACCGCCATCAAGAACAAGGTTCCGGTCATCCGCCCCCTTACCGGTCCCCTGGGCAACAACTACCGTCAGTTGACGAGGCAGGCCGCGGAGATGCACGGCAGTATGAGCAGGCTGAACGACGACCTGGCCCGAACCAGCCGGGTGGCATCCAACCTGGCCGAAGCGGCCCAGGGTCTCATCAATGAAATATCCCTGTTGCACCCTGACCTGCCCGCTCCCGCCGTCGTCTCCCACGAACTGGCCCGTACCCAGCATGCCCTGGAACAGGCCGTCAAGCACATCGAACAACTGGCGGCGGCTCAGGGTATCCAAAGCCTGTCACCCCAGGCCAGTGAAATCCTGCAGCAGATTCACGAGGTGGCCGAGAAAGCCCGCCGTAACGTGGTCACCTCGGCCACTTCCGGCGCAAACGACGGGGGAACCGTCTGAAGGTGAACAAAGAAAACGTCATAGCCACGGAACTGGTACGATCGCTGGCTGATGAGCTACGCCAGGTGGGCAACTGGCTGGTCACACTGGAGCAACTGCCAGCCAAGGACGAGATTATCCTGCGCCTGCATACCTTGCGCGAGGCGGTGGCGGTAGCCGGCCTGAAGCAACTCGACCAGCCACTGGCGGACCTGGAAAGAAGCATCCTGCAACAACACCCGCAACCCGACGCCGAGGAACTGGCAACCATCCTGTTGCACCTGTCTGCCCTGCTCGATTCCATCGATGCCGGTCGTGCTCGGCAACCCGCACGCTGGTTGCAACTGGGACAGAGACTTGATGGTTTCCTGACGACCGCTGCCCGGCGCCTGCATTCCTGCCTGGCGGGCCCCCTGTCCCCCACCGGGATCTTCTCCCCGGCAGAGACTTCCCAGCGTCTGCTCCAAGCCATATGGGAACTGGACGAGCTGGCCATGCTGCTGCAGCGCAGCCGTCAGCTGGCTCGCCGCCTGGTGAACCTGGCGGCGGTAGGGTTGCAAGAACACGCCAGCGTTTCCGCCGGACCGATGTTGTTTCGCTTGCAGAGGCGGGTTCGACAGGCGGGCAGCCGCATTTCCCGGCCGGCCACCCTGACCGTTGCCCAGACACCCAGCCGCCTGGCGGCCAGCCAAGTCGAACTCCTGGAACCGGTCCTGGGCCAGCTACTCGAGTACTTGTTGAACGAGGCCATCGAGCCGGCCGAGCTGCGGCGACGCAACCACAAGGCCACGGTAGGCAAGTTGACGCTGGAGGTAGCCAACCTACATTCCCTGTTGAAAATCACCCTCGGCCACGATGGCCAGGCCGCCAGCGATGTCGCTCCCCCGGCGCTCGATTCCGCAGTAGTTGCCAACCTGCGACGCTTGCGGGCCAGGGTCATGCGCCGCAACGACGCCAGCACCGGCTGGCAGCTGCAACTGCTGGTTCCCCAGGTCTGGGGGATCAGGGAAGTGTTGCCGGTTCACCTGGCACTGGGACCGGCCTACCTGCCCCTCGAGTGCATCAAGGAAATCCTACCCGCCGAGCAACACCGGGACGATCTGCCGGTGTTGGCCGTGGGTCGCCGCAGTGACGATGAAGCAACCGAATCGCGGTTGCTGCTCACGGAAACCGGTCTGGGCCAGGCTCTGTTACCGGCGCAGATCGAGGGTCAAACCCTGTGGGTGTCAGTCGAGGAACCAAATGATGATTCACCCCCATGGGTGTCCGGCCTGGTTCGTCGGGAAGGAACCCAGCGGACCGTGATCCACCCCTTGTACTGGGCCCCGGCCAAGGAGGAGGAGTCGTGTATTTTTCCCTAGGCACCAAGAGAGCAACCCGGCCGCAGCGCCGGCCCGGCTGGTACTGGTCACCGGTGTTACTGGTCGTCATTCTTCTGGCCACGGGATCGGCAGGGGCAACAGATCGACTGGCACGCATGGCCAGGAGCCTGATCAGCGGCAGCGGGATACTCGACTACGACCTGGCCGCCGACCGTTTCTCCCGGATCAACGATCCGCGGGTCCTGGGAGTACTGCTGAAGCTCACCGACAGCGAGAACACCGTGGCCCGTGCCGCCGCGGCCGGAGTCTTGTGGCGCTACAACGACGTTTCCGTCCGCAAGAAGCTGGTATCCCTCTTGCGTGACGCAGCGGAGGCGGTTCGCATCGAGGCGGCCAAGTCACTGTGCCTGATGGGCTACACCGCCAACCTCTCGGTGGTGGCGGCGGCCCTGGCCTCACCACAACAGAACAGCCGCATCAGGTCCTTGAAAGCCCTGGCGCAAATTAACACCGACGAGTCGCGCCAGGCCGTTCAGAAGTTCAAGTCCGGACCGGTACCCACGGTACGCCTGTGGCAAGCCTACGCCCGGTACCGGTTGGGAGTGAAGAAGCAGGCCCAGCTGAAATTGCTCTCGCGCCCGCTGCTGCAGCCGTTGCAGTCACCCGGGCTGGCGGGTGTCAGGGATCCCAGCCCCCAGGATCTGCGACGCCTGGCCCGGCGCTACACCAGGAACAAGCCACTACGCCGCCAGGCCGCGCTGGCGCTTGCCCTGGCCGGCGACGAGGAAGCCCTGCAACTGCTGGCCCGGGCCACGGCCGATCCCTCCTCTTCGGGAGATCCCCTGGGGCCAGCGGCGCTGCTGCGCTTCAAGCCCGACCTGGCGGCCCGCTCCCTGTCAAACTGCCTGGCCGAGCAAAGCCCCTGGTTGCGCCTGGGCTGCGCCCGGGCCGCCGGCCTGGTGCGGCCGGTCGCCCCTGCGGCTCGCCAGGCACTGGCCGCCGCCCTGGCCAGGACCATCGCCGACCCGGCCCGCCTGGTGCGCCAGGCCGCCGCCCGCGCGGCGATCAATGTCTACGATGCCAGCATACGACAGGCGTTGCTGGCGGCACTGCAACACCAGGATCTTCAGACCCGGCGCAGCGTGGCCAGGGCCCTGTCACGGGTCGCCGACGCCGAAACTACGACGGGTCTCCTGGCCGCCCTGTCGACAGAGAACGATGCCGACATCAAGCGCCTGCTCTACCAGGCACTCAATCGCATCGGCTCACCGCGGGCGGTTACGCCACTGCTGGGGCGGCTCAAGAAGCTGGTAGCCGCGAGCAACCACGACCTGCGCGTCAGCGCGGAAATTCCCCTGTGCGTGGCAGCCCTCGGCGGCAGCGGCGAACTGGCCGCCCGGGGAGCGCTGGCGGCCATGAAAGGAGCCCCCGACAACTGGCGCCAGGTCCTGGTGGAGGTGCTGGCCCACACGGGAAGTCGAGGTGGCCTCGATTTCTTCCTGAACCGCATGCGCGAGGAGCCCCCCGATCCGGAAGGACCGGAGGTGCGCTTCTTCGACAGCCTGCCCACCGAGATGACCGCCACACTGGAAGAGGCCATCCATCGCGAATCGGCCCTGTGGATCCGCCTGGTACTGGCACGGACCCTGTTCAAGCTGGGCCGCGACGAATACGCCCGGGGTCTGCGCTGGGGTCTGCGCCAGGAAGATCCCTACCTGCGCCAGCTGGCAGCAGCGCTCTGTGCCGGGGTGAAGTTGCCCTCGGCCGTGCCCCTGCTGGGCAAGTTGCTGGAAGACAAGCAACGCACCGCCGGCCTGGCGGCCCGGGCCTTGCTGGCGGACGGATCGCCCGAGGCACTGCAAACACTGCTGCAGGGTCTGCCGACCTCCACGTTGCGCCGGCGTCCACGTTGGCCCCTGCTGCCCTTCTGGGAGGGCGAGCGCCGGGCCGACCACCCTTACGCCAAGGAAGTGGACAACGAGCGGGTGTGGATACTTTTCGCCGACGATCGCCTGGGCCGGCGGGCAGACCTGTTCCTGACCTGGTCCATGGACGGCCGGGTATGGCACCAGCCGGCCTTCACCGGGTTGACTTCCTTCGTGGACCCGGAAGGCAACGTTCCCCCACCCACCTTCTCGCTCCGGGTACGCGGCCGCGACATCACCATCGCCCTGACTCGCACCTTCGCCCGGTCGGCCAACCCGCAGCAACCGCGTTTCCAGACCATCCAGCGCGTACACAAGTACAAGCTGCGACAGTTCTTCAATGACCGCGACGGCGACCAGTCGAGTGACCTCGAGGAATCGGCCTTGTTCACTCGTCCCGACCGTGCCGACAGCGACGGTGACGGCCTGGCCGACGGCAAGGACAAGAATCCTCTTTCCCGCCCCGCCGCCGGCGACTCCGACCGGGACATCGTCAAGCTGCTGGCTTTCGGCAGGCTGGCCCAGGTCGACAAGCCCTTCGTCCTTCCCGAGCGCATGTTGGTGGTACGCGGCGAGGGGGCCGCCCGCGGTCACGTACCGGAACTGCCCCTGTTCGCCGGACTGGTGCTGCAACTCACCCCCGGCCAGCTGCACCGTCTCTGGCAAGGGACCGGTGCCGGATACCCCCATCTGGTCTTCGAGCCCACCCGCCTGGAGGCTGACCGCAACCGGGCCGAGCAGGTCATCCGCGTGGTGCACGCCCCCGGCGACGAGAGCGACTTCCGGGTGCAACTGGCACGGCGCCAGCAGCAGTGGGTGGTCACCGGCACGGAGTTCTGACATGGCCGCGGAGACCTGCGCAAGAACATGGGGATCAATATCTCGTTTCTGCTGGGGATGACGGGGTTTACATCCCGTAGGCCCGGGCCACCACCTCGATGAGGTCCAGCGTCTCGAGCCCATCGGGCACGCTCTCCAGCTGGTCCAGGCAACCGGGACAGGAGGAGATCACCTGCCCGGCCCCGCTGGCCTCGAGCTGGGTCATGCGCCGGGCGGCCACCTGGGTGGCGACTTCCGGCAGCATCTCCGGCACCAATCCGCCACCACCGCAGCAGAAGGTATCTTTTCCCGACCAGCTCGTCGAAGCCAGCGGTTCGGCGAGCAGCCGGCCCAGAAGCTGATCGACGATCTGCTCCAGCTCGAGATGCCGGGCTAATGTACAGGGGTGGTGGAACACGAAACTGCCGGCCAGCGGTTGCGGCGGTGGGTTCTTCTCCACCTGGGGAGCCAATAGTTCCACCAGGTGCAACACCTCGGGGGCAGGGGTGGCATCTACCTGGGGATAGAGCAGTCGCAGGGTCATGGCACAGGAGGGACAGGGACAAACCACTCGCCGGTAGGCACCCAGGCGCCGGGCCAGGCGCCGGGCCTGTTGGCGAAAGGCGTCGTGGTCGCCGGCCCACCAGTAGGGCAACCCACAACACAGCGGCTCAGCGTCGAAAACCGCCAGGTAATCGATGCCCAGGCGCCCAAGGACCTGCAGGTGACGGCGCAGTGAACCGGGACGGGCCAGCAAGCGGCAGCCGGCGAACAGCACCGCCTGGGCCTCTTGCTGGCGGCTTTCCGCATCGGCCTCGGCATCGAGCATTTGCCGCAAGTCGTTGCCCCGGGTATCAGCTCCCGCCTGCAGGCGATCGACCACCTGCTGTACCGGCTCCGGTGCCACTCCCAGTTCCACGGCCAGGCGACGTCCGGCTACCAGGGTGGTGGGAACATCGACGCCGTGGCGGCAATGGATATAGCAATGCTGGCACCCCAGGCAGTGGTACATGACCTCGGCAACGTCGTCGTCGAGTTCCAGGCGCCCGTTGCGAACCATTCCCGCCAGGCTCATCTTGGCCCAGGGGGTGACCGTCTCCCGCCTCTCCACCTCGGCGACGGGACAGGCGAAACGACACAGCTTGGGACAGTAGGTACACAGCTCCAGCTCGCGGCGATGGTGCTTGAGTTTCACCAGGCGCCTCCCGGCCAGCCCGGGGGCCAGGCCTGCGGATTGCATAGACCGGCGGCATCCAGCTGGCCCCTTACTCCGGCCAGCACCCGGGTGACCTCCCCTGCGGCCCGGTGCTGTTCCTGGTCGAGCTCCACATCCCCCGCTGCCAGGCAACCGGCATGACCGCCCTGCCAGACCAGCAGTGGCCGGGCCCGGCCGGGCCGCAGTTGCTCCCGCAGCCGTCGCCAGGTGAGCGGGATGCCCGGGACGCTCCCGGGCGAGTCCGGCTGCGCGAGGATCTCTCCGGCCCGGTCGTCGGGCAGGGGCCGGGCCTCGGCCGTGGCCATCTGCCTCACCGCCCAGGCCAGGCCCATCTGCACCAGTTCCGCCCGTCCCTCGTACGACACCGCCAGCCGGGCCCCTCCCACGGAGGGGAAACACGCCGCCAGCTGCCGCGGCAGCAGGGGGCCGCGCGCCAGCCCGGTGAGCAGGTCCACCGCCGCTCCGGCGTCTTCAAGCTCGCAGGCACGCCGTCCGACCTTGTCGGGCAAGGGCTCCAGCTTGAGCACGGCTGCGGTGATGACACCACACACACCCCAGGTACCCAGCCACAAGGCCAGCGGTTCCGGGCCGGTAGCCGCCCGCGGCGTCGGCTGGGTACGTACCAGGCGCCCGTCGGGCATGGCCACTTCCAGAGAAAGCACCGGGGGAGTGTCCAGGCCGATGAGGGGATCGTTCACCACTACTCCCCGGGCCAGCCAGCCTCCCACGCTGCCCAGGGCCGGTAACCTGGCCGCCGGCCGCAGTCCCCGCTGCCGGCAATAACGCACCAGTTCGGATACCCTGGTGCCGGCTTTCACCTCGACCCACAGCGAGTCGGGCTGGCAAACCTCGACACCCTGCAGGCCGTCGAGCATGGCCAACACGTATCGCTCCGGCATGCGGTCCGGCGGGCAATCCACCAGCCTGCTGCCGCTGCCGGCAACCACCAGGGCCACTCCCTCCCGGCGCAAGCGCCCGGCCAGCAAGGCCACCTCCTCGGCACTGTCCGGGCGAAACACCGCCAGCGGTGGTCTTCCCGCGGGTACCGGCATCTCCGGCAGGGAGCGGCTGCTGCGCCGCCCCAGCGCCGCCTGCAGGCCGGGCCACCAGGAATCATCGGCGGCGCTTTCGACGTGGTCTACCGCCGTCCCGGGCACGACGGCGGACTGCCGCTCGGGCGACTCGTCCAACCCGAGCTTGCCGGGGTTGAAGACATCGTCGGGATCGAAGGCTCTCTTGATCGCCTGCAGCACCGGCCAGCCGGCTCCCAGTTGCCGGCGCAGGAAGCGACTCTTGAGCAGGCCGATACCGTGGTGATGACTGACCACTCCACCGCTGGCATGCACCGCGTCCTGGGCGTTGTTCCAGATGGAATCGTACAGGGCTGCCGCCTGGTCATCCGCGCGGGCCGCGGCGGCGAAGGTGAAGTATATCGAACAGCCTTCCCGCCAGGCATGAGAGAAGTGGGCCATGATGAAGGCCAGTGGTTCCACGGCCCGGCGCACCCCCTGGTACAGGTCGGCCAGGCGATCCCAGGTGGTGGCCACCTCCATGGTATCCACGAAGGCACCGGCGGCAAAGATGCTCGACTGCTTGTAGGATACCGCGTAGCGGTTCTCCCACCAATGCAACGCCGGCCCCGGGCCCAGGTCGGTGGCCCGGCCGGCCCGGCACAGGGCGGTGATGCTCTCGGCCGCCTGGCGGCACTGCTGTTCCGGCCCCTCCTGCACCACCACCAGCTGGCAGCCCAGCGGGGCCAGGCGCCCGAGGCGGTTGAGCAGTGCCGGGGCCGCCAACAGCCGCGGCAGCGACAGCTTGAAAAGCTGGCGGGCGGGTCCGGCCAATCGCCGGCCGAGCGTGTGCCACAGGGCATCCTGCGGTTCCTCCTCCCGAGAACCGCTTCCGGCGATGACAGTGTCGAACTCGTCGTAGAGCCGCAGGACCGTGGGCCGCAAACCCTGGCGCAGCATCAGGCGCATGGCCTCCAGGCCCTGCTCTATGCCGGGAAAGCGAAAGGCCCGGAACCAGCGCTGCTCCGGCAAGCGCCTCACCGCCATGACCACCGAGGTAAGCACTCCCGCCGTCCCCTCGGAGCCGACCAGCAGGGGAACCAGCGACCAGCCGGAGCCGGCGGCCCGCAAGGGGGTACGAATGCTGCGACCCTGGCCGTCGGTGTATTCCAGCGCCAGCACCATGTCCTCGATCTTGCCGTAACGGCTGGAGCACTGACCGGCACCGCGGGCCGCCACCCAGCCACCCACGGTGGAGCAGATCATCGAGGAGGGGAAGTGGCCACAGGTGAAGCCGCGCCGGTTCAGCTCCCGTTCCAGCACCTCCCCCACCACGCCCACCTCGACGTGCAGCAGCCCGGAGACCTCGTCGAGATCCCGGATGCGATCCAAGCGCTTGAGATCGCAGACGATGCCTCCCCGGTGCGGCAAGGTGGCTCCACACACCCCGGAGCCGGCCCCGAAGGGAACCAGGGGCACCCGGGCCGCGGCGGCCAGGCGTACCACCTGGCCTACTTGTTCGCTATCGGCCGGCCATACCACCACGTCGGGAGGATGATCGAGAAAGCCGGCCCGCTGGCGGATCAGGCAGCGGGGCCACATGTCACGGGCGTAGGCGAGGCGATCGCTGGTCTGCTGGGAAACGTACTCCGGCCCGCATACCTGCACCAGGCGATCGACCAGGTGGGGATCATTTATCAATGGCTCGCTGGTTGGCACGGCTGCCAGTGTAGCCGAGTGCCGCCAAGCAGGTCAACCGTGGCCGGCATCTGAATCCAGTGTTGACTAGTGGGGAGAAAAGCGCCATCTTGGCTGGCCATGAAGCTGCTGGTTCCCCAGGCCGCCGCCGAGCAACTGCTGGCCCTGCCGCCGCAGGAGGCGGCGGCCCGCCTCGATGCCCTGCCGCTCGAGCAGCGCCGGGAGCTGGTGTTGGCGCTGCCGGCCGGGCGCAAGCGCCAGGACCTGGTCTTGCTCAGCAGTAATCCGGCGGAACTGGTCCAGGCCCTGCCCCCGGAAGATTTCCTTCTCACGGTAAAGGCCATCGGCGAAGTCGATGCCCTGGAGTTGCTGGAACTCAGCTCGGACGAACAGGCCCTCTACCTGGCTGACCTGGAGCTGTGGACCCAGGAAGGCCTGGACCTGCCACGCCTGGCTCTGCTCAACGAGCTGTTTTTCCGCTGCTCGCCCCAGCGCCTGGGCCGCTGGCTGGAATCCCTGGACTTCGAACTGCTGGCCCTGATGTTCGAACGCACCCTGGTGGCCGTGGACCGTGACCGGCTCGACGAACTGCCCGATGCGCTGGCGGCGCGGGTAATCAGCCCCGACAATTACCATGTCATGGTCGTCAAGCTGGGTGCCGACCTGGATCGCGTCAAGCAACTGGTGGAATACCTCTACAGAGAGCACAACCAGCGCTTCCAGGCACTATGGGGTAACCTGGGAACGGTGCCGCCGGCCGAGATCGAACAGCAGGCGCTACGCTGGCGCGCCGGTCGACTGGCCGACCGCGGCTGGCCCGATGACGAAGAAGCACGGCAGATCTTCGCCACCCGCTCGCCGGCCAGCTTGGCTCCCACCACCCTGCCCAGCGGCTGGGACAATCCACCCCGGGCGGTCATGCCAGCGGGGGCGGCCGGCGATAACCTGTTGCAGCAGGGGATGGCCTCCCTGGTCGACGTGGCTCCGGTTGTCGCCCAGTTGGCCAACCTGGTCAACCGGGTACTGGTGGCCGAGGGCTGGCCGCCGGCCGACCCGGACTACCTGCAGCGGGCCGCCAGCCGGGTGCACGGCCACCTGGAGATCGGCCTGCGCCTGCTCGAGGCCGGCGACGGGGCGGAGGCGGCACGCCTGCTGACCAGCATCCCCTTGCTGCACCTGCTCCAGGCCGCCCGCCACCAGGTGGAGTTGCTGGCCAGGCGGGCCCGGCGCCTGTCCCAGCAGGCGGGCCCGGACCGCCTGCGGCTGCTCGATCCACCACTGGCCGACATCCTGGCCGCCCTGTCGAAGCGCTGGCCCCTGCACTTGCCGGCCGAGAACCTGGAAGCCCGCGAGTTCAGAACACCCACCGACCTCGAGGTCAGCGCGCGCCAGCTCGACCTGATCGAAGCCTACCTGGAGCTGAGCCGGGCCGCCGGTGTCGAACCGGCAGCCCTGCCGGAATCGTTCCCCGCCGGATGTCATCCCTCCGATCGGGAAGGACTCACCTTTTCGGCGCTGCTGCTCAGCCAGTTCGCCCGGCAGCGCCTGGCCCTGGCACCGGCGGAAATGCAGCCCTTTCCCTTGTCACGCTGGGCGGAGCTGGCCGCCACCCTGCCCCGTACCCGGGCCCAGCTCGGCGAGGTACTCGAAGGTTGGAGCGGGGACATGCTGGACCGGGAGTTGCCGGGCCTGCCCTCGCTGCTAAAGGTGCTGTCCGGATACCTGCAGGAGTTGCTGTCTCATCCGGCCGGGGAGTTGGATCCACGCTTCGTGGCGGGAATGTGGTTTCAGCAGGACGCCTGAAGGCCGGTCGTCGCCGCCCGTCCCGGCCGGGTACTACCTCTTGAATTCGCGTACCCGGTAATTGCCGTTGTCCACCACGTAGACGGTGCCGTCGGCAGCCACCGAGATGGTCTGGGGAATGTTGAACACGGCGTCCTTGAGCGGTCCGTCGTAGTAGCCTTGCTGGCCGTGCTGGCCGGCAACGGTTATCACCTGGCCTCCGCTTATCAGGCGAATGCAGTGATTGCCGGTGTCGGCCACCCACACCGCTCCGCGGGCATCCACATCGACGCTGTTGGGAAGCTTGAACAGGGCCTTGCGGGCCTTGCCGTCCTTGAAGCCGCCCTTGTCGGAACCACTGACGCACTTGCCGGCAAAGGTGTTCACCTTGCCATCCTTGAGCCTGCGGATGCAGTTGTTCTTGGAGTCGGCGATGTAGATGGAACCGTCACCGGCGACCGCCACCCCGGCCGGCTCGTTGAAACGGGCCTTCTTCAGGGCCGGTCCATCGGCGAAACCGTGAACCACGTAACCTTCCTCGTCTTCCTGTCCGCCGATGCCGGCGATCGTCGTCACCCGGCGATCCTTGCCGATGCGCTTGATCTTGGAGTTGAGCAGGTCGGCCACGATCAGGTTGCCGTCCTTGTCGATGTCCACGTCGATGGGGCACCAGAAGCGCGCCGACTGCCAGTCGCCGTCCTGGTCCAGGCCGGTATCGTCGCTCTCGCTGGAGCACTTGCCGGCCCAGGTGGATACCTTCCCGTCGGGAGCCAGGCGGCGGATGCAGTTGTTGCCGCAGTCGGCGATGTACAGGTAGCCGGCGGCATCCATGACCATCCCCCGGGGGCGATCGAAGCGGGCCAGCTTGCCCTGGCGATTGTCGTTGCCGGGCTTGTCACTGCCGGCGACGCGCTTGATCTGGCGCGTGCCGTGATCCATGCGGTAGATGCGGTGCTCGTCGGATATATAGACGTCGCCGTTGGGAACCACTTCCACACCGGCGGTCATGATGGTCATGAATTTCATGACCGGATCCTGCTTGCCGCCCAGCAGGGTGCCCACGCAGCCCCGCAACCCCTCGTTGAGTTCCTCGTCGCAGTCGTTGTCCTTGATGTCGCAAATCTCGCGGGCTCCCGGCTTGATGGCCGGGTCGGAATCGTCGCAGTCACACAGCCCGCCCGGGCAATCCTGGGCAGGCAGGCACCCATCTCCGGCCTTGACGCCGTCCTTGTCCTTGTCCTGGCACTTGCCGGAGATGCGCCGCTGGTACCGGGCCAGGGCAGCCCGGGCATCCTTGACGCTCATGCACTTGCCGATGCCGGCATCGGGAGGCTCCTTGTAACAGGCGGCTACTCCCTTCACCTGTCCGCGGCAGTCGAAATCGCTTTCACATTCACCCGGCTTGAGAGACTTGCAGCCCCCCGCCGACAACCAGGCCAGGCACAGCGCCAGGCATAGACCGTTGCGCATCCAGCTTTTCATCGTTCCCTCCTTACGGTGGGTTTCCGCTCGACTGCGTGGTTCAGGGTACAATCCAGCGGATACGGTTGGCATCCGCATCTACCACGAAGAGGCTGCCCTCCGGCCCCAGGGCCAGGTCGGTGGGCGTCTGGAAGCGGGCCCTGGCAATGGGGCCGTCGAGGGCCCGGGGCTTGGTATCACCGGCCTTGCCGTACAAGGTGCGAACCACCCCGGCCGGGGTAACCAGGCGGATCACGGCATTGCCGGTATCGGCCACCAGCAGGTTGCCCTTGGCGTCGAAGATCATGCCGTGGGGATAGCTGAACTTGGCCCCGGCACCGCGACCGTCCCGGTAACCCCCCACTCCCAGCTTGGTGTCCGATTCCCCGGCCAGGGTAACCACCAGGGCCTTGACCGGATCCAGCCGCCGCAGGCGGCAGTTGAACGACTCGGAGATGTAGATCATGCCCTTGCCGTCGACCAGCACGGCCTGGGGATCGTTGAACAGGGCCTCGGCCGCCGGCCCATCCTGGAAGCCGATTTGCCCCTCCCCCTCTTCGATCTTGGCCGGCCCGGCACCGGCCAGGGTGCTCACCTGCCCGTCGGGAGATATCTTGCGGATGCGGGCATTTTCCTTGTCGACCACCACCAGCGAACCGTCCGGGGCCAGGGCCACGTCGGTGGGACAGTAGAAGCGAGCCTGCTCGGCCGGCCCGTCGGCGAACTGTCCGGTGTACTTGGTCAGGTTGGAACAGAAGCCGGCCACCGTGGACACGGTGCCGTCCGCCGACACCCGGCGCACGCAGTTGTTCTTGCAATCGGCCACGTAGATATCGCCGCTGCCGGATCGGGCCAGCCCGGACGGATAAGAGAAGCGGGCCTCCTGGCCGCGGCCGTTGGCGAAGTTGGAAAGGTGGCTGCCGGCCAGCAGCTCCACCCGCCCGTCGGCCAGGTACACCTTCCACAGGTGATGGTTGTCGGAAACGACGATGAAACCGGCCGGGTCGTACACCAGCGAACGGGGGGCCTCCAGGTGGGCGTCCTTCTGGGTGCCCCAGCTCATGCCCCCGAAGATGGTGCGCACGCAGCCGCGCAGGTCCTCGTTGTTCATGCCGTCGCAGTCGTTGTCGATGTCGTCGCAGATCTCGTTCTTGCCGGGGGCCATGTTGGGATCGTCGTCGTTGCAGTCGAGCGCCTCGCCCGCCGGGCAGCCGTTGCCGGCCCGGGCCCCGTCACCGTCCTGGTCCCGGCACACCTTGGGCTTGCTCTCCTCGGCGCGTTTCTCCTCGATGGCCTTCTTCTCGGCCATGGTGATGCAGCTGCCCTCGAAGCAGATCTTGGCTCCCTCGCAGTGGGAGTCCTTCTCGCAGGTACCCGGTTGGCGCGAACTGCAAGCTGTCATCAGCAGCAGCGGCAGCGCCAGCACCACCGACCACAGACTTCTTCTCATGGCTTCGTTCCTCACGTCTGGCCCAATTTCGGCCACCATAGGCCAGGCAGCGAGGAGCTGTCAACCCGGCTATTCCTTCTCCAGGGTCAATCCCAGCTCGGACAGCTGCCGGTCGTCCACCGGGGTGGGGGCGCCGCTGAGCAGGCACTGGCCGGTGGTGGTCTTGGGAAAGGCGATGACGTCACGGATGGATTCGCAGGCGGCCAGCAGCATCACCAGCCGGTCCAGCCCCAGGGCGATGCCTCCGTGCGGTGGCGCCCCGTAGCGCAGGGCCTCGAGCAGAAAGCCGAACTTGGCCTGGGCCTGCTCGTCGGAAATGCCCAGGGCCCGGAACAGGCGCGCCTGCAGCTCGGGCCGGTGCACGCGGATGGAGCCGCCGCCCACCTCGACACCGTTCAGCACCAGGTCGTAGGCCAGTGCCCGGACCGATAACGGCTCGCTTTCCAGCCGCTCGATGTCATCGGGATGAGGATGGGTGAAGGGGTGGTGACAGGCGACGATCTCGCCGGTTTCCTCGGAGGTCTCGAACAGGGGGAAATCGGTCACCCACAGCAGCCGTTGCTCTCCGGCCGGCACCAGATCGAGCAACTCGGCCAGGTGGGTGCGCAAACCGCCCAGGATGGTGCGCACCCGGGGCAGCGGCCCGATCACCAGCAGCAACATGGAACCGGCCACGGCCCCGGCCTGGCGGTTGATCTCCTGGCGCAGCTCGGCGGAGATACGCTTGCCCAGCGGGGTCTGGCTCCAGTTGCCGTCCTCGCCCACCCGGGCCCGCACCAGCCCCTGCCCGCCCATCTCGCGGACCTTCTGCTCCAGCTGCTCGCCCTGCTTGCGGCTCAGTGCCTGCTGCGGCTCCAGGCACAGGCCGCCGACGCTGTGGCCCTGGGCCACGGCTCCGGCCAGCAGTTCCACCCCGCCGCCGCCGTGCCGGCCGACCGTCTCGGTGAAGTCGATGAGTTCCAGGCCGAAGCGCAGGTCGGGCTTGTCGCTGCCGAAACGACTCATGGCTTCCTGGTAGCTCATCACCGCAAAGGGTGCGCTTATCTCCACGTCCAGCACCTCGGCGAATATCCTCACCATGAGCTTCTCGATCACCTGGAAGATGTCCCCCGGGGTGACGAAGCTCATCTCCAGGTCGATCTGGGTGAACTCCGGCTGGCGATCGCCGCGCAGGTCCTCGTCGCGGAAGCAACGCACCAGCTGGAAATAGCGATCCAGCCCGGCCACCATGAACAGCTGCTTGAAGATCTGCGGCGATTCGGCCAGGGCATAGAAACTGCCCGGTTGCAGGCGCGCCGGCACCAGGAAATTGCGCGCTCCGCCGGGAGTGTTCTTGATCATCATGGGCGTCTCGAGCTCCAGGAAACCCTGCTCCACCAGGCTACTGCGTACCACCTGGCAGACCTGGTGGCGCCGCAACAGGTTGGCGGTCATCAGCGGCCGGCGCAGGTCGAGGTAGCGGTAGCGCAGGCGCAGTTCCTCCCGGGCATCCAGCTTGTCGGTGGGATGAAAGGGAGGGGTGTCGGCACCGTTGAACACGGCCAGCTTCTCGGCCAGCAGCTCCACCTCCCCGGTGGGCAGCGAGCGATTCACGTTCTCACCCCGCGAGCGCACCTGCCCGGCCACCCCCACCACCCACTCGGGACGCAACTGCCGGGCCTGCTCGAACAGCTGCCGGTGAGCAGGGTCGAACACCACCTGGGTCAACCCGTGGCGATCACGCAGGTCGACGAAGATGAATCCACCCAGGTCACGCCTCCGCGCCACCCAGCCTACCAGGCGGGCCGGCCGCCCGGCGTCGGTGGCCCGCAACTGGCCGCAGTCGTGAGTACGCCGATGTTCGTCGCTGTAGGCTTCCACCATGATTTCCCTTCCCTCAGCCGCCGAAGTTGATCATCTCCAGCTCCTCCAGCAGAAACACCACCTGGTAGACCGACTGGGTGAATTCCTGCCGATCGGAGCCGCCCAGCGCCAGCAAGCGGCGCAGGGTGCGCTGCTCCTCGATGGAATCGACCACCCGCTGTTCCCGCGAGGTGAGCCTGAGCTGGTTCAGGTTCAGGTAAGGATTGTGAACCCGTTCCATGGTGCGATCCATGTGCGGGCGATAGCGGGCCCGCAGCATCTCCAGCGAGGTATAACGCCGTACCCCCTCGGCAATGAGGGCGTAGGAACCCACCTTGAGCGGCATCACCTCGCCCTGGTAGTACTGCCCGGAGAAGAAACGGTAGGTGCCGGAGTTCCAGGAAAACACCTCCAGCAGCTTTTCCCGTACCTGGCTCTGCAGGTGCTCGAACATCTCGTGCGGCTGCAGGATGCCCAGCTGGATGAGGGTATCTCCCAGGCGGCCGGAAAAACCCTTCATGGCGCTGACCGCCTGGTCGCGTTGTTCGGCGGTGATGACTCCCCGCTCCACCAGGTACTCTCCCAACATTTCCTGTTTCTGGTTCGACTTGACGAACTCGGGCATACCCTGGCGGAAGTAGATCTCCTTCTTGACCCCGGTGCGGGCCAGCACCAGCCGGCCGTCTTCCTTGGCAATGGCCAGCCGGTAGAACAACTTGGGGAAACTCACCTCGGCAATCAGGCCCTGGTAGGTGGCCACCGCCTGCGGGTCCGACTCCTCGGCACTGGGCAGGCGCGACAGGTGCACCGCCAGTTCGGGAATCTCCCGCACCGGGCGCCAGCTTTCTCCCTCGCGTAACACCTCGGCGGTGGCGTCGAGCCCCCCCCCGGCCAGCAGATCGGACAACTCCTGCAGCTCCAGCGGGCCGCGCGGCCGCTGGCCGGTACCACGTACCCAGTACTTGGGAGGTTGGGCCTGGGTGGAGGCGACCCGGCCGGTTTTCACGCGCTGGCGATCCTCTTCCAGCCGGTCGGCGAAGAGTTTCTTGAGGTACCCCTCCAGGTGACCGGGAGACACCTTCACGCCGCGGTCGAACAGGTAATCGTCCAGGGTCTCGCGGAATTCCCGGGCACTGCCATAGCGATCCTCGGGGCGCTTGCGCAGCGCCCGCATGACGATACCCAGCATGTCAGCATCGAGTTCGGGAGCCCACTTGCGAGGATCGGGCACCTTGGCGTCGCGGATCTTCAGCAACACGTCCAGCTCGGTCTTGCCCGAGTACAGGCGCCGGCAGGTAAGCATCTCCCAGAGAGTTATCCCGGCGGTGAAGATATCGGAGCGGCCGTCCAGCGGCAGGTCGGCCACCTGTTCCGGCGACAGGTAACCCATCTTGCCCTTGAGACCGCCGGCCATGGTCTTGGAGGTACGGCGGGCGGCGCGGGCGATGCCGAAATCGGCCACCTTCACCTCGCCCTGGTAAGAAAGCAGGATGTTGGAGGGATTGAAATCGCGGTGCACGATGTTCAGGGGCTCGCCCTCGGAGCTGACGGCACGGTGGGCATGGTCCAGCCCGGCCAGGGCCTCGATCATTATGAAGCAGCACAGCTCCAGGGGCAGGCGCCGCCGGGCCTTGCGCAAGCGCGACAATACGGCCGCCAGGTCCACCCCGTGCACGTATTCCATGGCGATGTAGTAGCGCCCCTGCAACCGGCCCAGGTCGAAGATCTGCACGATGTTGGCGTGCTGCAGTCCGGCGCAGATCTTGGCCTCGTCGATGAGCATGTCGATGAAGTCCCGGTCGTCGGAGTAATTGGGCAGGACCCGCTTGATGACGATGGTCTTCTCGAATCCCGAAACCCCGTAGGACTTGGCCTTGAAGATCTCGGCCATGCCGCCGGTGGCGATGCGGTCGACAAGCAGGTACTTGCCGAACTTGCTGGGAAGCTGGGTGCCGGTCTGTTCCTGTTTCATCGGCTGCTTTCTGGCTCAATCACCCGTTTCCAGGGCACCGCAGAGTTCTCCTACAGAGGATCTGCCCGTTTGTCTAAGGAATTTTTCGATGCCAGGCAAGATTTCCACGGCCGTACCGGGCCTGCGGAAGGTGGCCGAGCCGATCTGCACGGCCCGGGCACCGGCCAGCATGAACTCCACCGCGTCCTGCCAGCCGCAGATGCCTCCACACCCCACCAGCGGCACATCCAGGGCCTGGGCCACCTCGTAAACGGCCCGCACCGCCACCGGCCGAATGGCCGGGCCGGACAGCCCGCCAATGACATTTCCCAGGCGGGGCCGGCCGCTGTGGATGTCGATGGCCATGCCGCGCAGGGTGTTTATCAACACCAGCCCATCCACGCCGCAGGCGGCCACCCGCCGGGCGATGGCCACGATGTCGGTAACGTTGGGAGTCAGCTTGACCAGAACCGGCTTGCCGGTGGCCGAGCGCACCGCGGCGGCCACCTCGGCGGCCGCACCGGCATCGGCACCGAAGGTCAGGCCGCCACGCTCCACGTTGGGACAGGAGATGTTTACCTCCAGCGCATCCACCCCCTCGGCCGCGTCCAGGCGGGCAGCCAGCCGGGCGTACTCGTCTACCGTGGTACCGAAGATGTTCACCACCACCGCCGGCCGCTGCCGCCGCAACCAGGGAAGCTTGTCGTCCAGGAAGACCTGCAGCCCGGGATTCTCCAGCCCGATGGAATTGAGCAGGCCGGCCGGGGTCTCGGCAATCCGCGGAGCCGGGTTGCCCGGGCGCGGTTGCAGCGACAGGCCCTTGGTGACGATGGCACCCAGCCTTTCTATGGCCACCAGCTGCTCGTACTCCCGGCCGAAGCCGAAGGTGCCCGAGGCCACCATGACCGGGTTGTCCAGCTCCAGGCGCCCCAGTCGCACCCGCATGTCCGGCTGGCCGCTCACAGGAATACCTCCCCGGCGGCGAATACCGGCCCTTCCCGGCAGACCCGGGCGTTTTCACCACCGGCCAGCTGCAGCGTGCATCCCAGGCAGGCGCCGGTGCCGCAAGCCATGCGGTTTTCCAGCGACACCTCGACCTGCCAGCCCCGCTGCTTCGTCAGCCGGTGCAGGGCCTGCAGCATGGCCCGCGGCCCGCAGCCGGCCAGGTAGGTGGAGTCGGCCGGTAGTTGCCGGCCAGCCAGCAGCCGCCCGAGCACGTCGATGGCCGTGCCCCGCCGTCCCCGCGAACCATCCTCGCTGGCCACCTCAACCTGCACACCGCGCTCGACCAGCCAGCGCAGCGGTGGCAAGCCGGCCGCCGAACGAACTCCCACAACCAGCAACACTGACCTCCCCTGCCGGGCCAGGCGCTCGGCCAGGAAGGCCAGGGGAGCCACGCCCAGGCCTCCGGCCACCAGGACGATCTCACGTGCCGCCGCCGGTACGCGGAAGCCGTTTCCCAGCGGCCCCAGCATGCCCAGCCGCGCCGGGGGTTCGATTTCCAGGAGCAGCCGCGTTCCCCGTCCCACCACGGCCACCAGCAAAGACAACTTCTCGCCGTCGGCCCGGTAGATGGAGAAGGGCCGGCACAGGAAGGGATCCAGTGCCAGCTCCCCGATCGGCCCCAGCATGACGAACTGTCCCGGCCGGGCCCCGGCCACTGCCCGGTCGACCCGGAACTCGAGCTCGAACAGGTGATCGGCATGTCGCCGCCGGGCCAGCAATTCGGCTTCGATATGCACCGGGGAGGTCACGACCATCGTGATTCTCCTGGTTGCCGCCGCCGGGGGGTAGCCGGCACGGCCCGGCCGGGCACTCGCATGGCCATCACCAGGGCATCTTCCCGCAAGCGCCGGTAGTAGCCCGGCCGGCGGCCCACGGGAGTGAATCCCAGCCGGTGATATACTTGCTGGGCCTCCCGGTTGGACTGGCGCACCTCCAGGTACACCGTGCCCCCGCCCCGGCCGGCGAAAAAATCCACCGCCTGGCCCAGCAGGGCGCTGCCAATTCCACGGCGCCGCCAGGCGGGATGCACGGCCAGGTTGAGCAGGTGCATGTCCTGGGGAATGATCCAGCAGATGACGTAACCGCGTACCGGCGGAGGTTCGGCCCCTTCACCGGCCAGGGCCACCTGGAACCACGACCAATCGTGCTCCAGTTCGGACAGGAACGCCGAGGTGGGCCAGGGATCCAGGAAGCAGGCCCGCTCGATGGCCTCGATAGCCGGCAGGTGTTCCGGCCCGGCTGTACAAAAGCTAATCATCAACCCTCACCGCCCTCGCTGAAATCAACGAGGATGCGCACCTCGCTCTGGCGGCGCAGCTGCCATAACCAGCGGGCCAGGAACTTCTCCCGGCGCCGGGTCAGCAACTTCAGGCGTATGGCCTCGGCCACCAGCGCCAGGGGCTTGGCGCCAAGCTGCAGGCGATGCCGTTCGTAGTATTCCCGCACCTGCTCGTCGGTGACCTCCGGAAGTGAACGCAGCTTGCGTTTCTTCAACCTCTCGATCCACAGGTGCCGGGCCAGGGTCTCGGCGATGGCCTCCTCGGTATAGTCGTGCCGGTAGAGAAAGCGCCGGTACTGTTCCTCGCCGTCGAAGCGACGCCGGAACCCCTCCAGCAGCCGACTGCGCTGCTGGTCGGTGACCGGCGGCAGGCCCAGCCGCAAGGCCTCCAGGGAAAGAACTCGCTGGTTGACCAGCAGCTCCAGGACCTGGGACAGGAACTTGGGCGTCAACTTGCGCTGCAGCGCATCCGACCCATAGCGCTGCACCAATATCAGCCAGCCTTCCTGAACGACCTCGCTGCGAGTGATCACCTGGCGGTTGACCGTGGCCACCACTTCGTCGACCAGCACCTCCACCGGGCCGTTCCCACCGGCCAGCAACAGGCTCGCCAGCAACCACGCCGCGCAACGCCAAGCCAGTACCACCAGAGCCTCCTTGGTCTCGCCACACTATAACCGGCCCCCGCCCGGGGAACAAGCCGGCCGGGACCTTTCCCGGGGATGACGCTGCTGCGAGCACTTTACCAACGATGTCCATATGCTAATATACTTGCCGTCGTGTGCGCGCAAGGGAGGAGCAGATGAACAGGCTAGTAGTGATCTTGGTCCTGGTGCCGGCACTGGCGCTGGCAGGTGAACGAGGCAGTGAGGCCCAGCGGAAACTCGACGATCTCGACTTCGACGGCGCCATCGAAGCCGCCCGCAAGGTCCTGGGCGACGACACCGCCCAACCGGAGGACTTGCAGGAGGCCTACAAGGTGCTGGGCCTGGCCTACTCGGCCACCGGCCGCGACGACGAGGCCATGGTGGCCTTCCGCAAGTTGCTCTCCATCGATTCCGACTTCCAGTTATCCCCCGACATCTCGCCCAAGCTGGCCGCTCCCTTCTACCAGGCGCTGGCCATCACCCGCGAGATGAAACCGCTGTCACTCGGCTACCAGCCAGAGACGACGCCGGACGGCACTCCTCCCGGGCGGGTGAGCTTCAAGCTGGAAGCCGATCCCATGCGTTTGATCTCCCGGGTACGCATCTGCCTGGCCGCAAAACCCGGGTCCTGGGACTGCAGCACTTCCCGCTCCCTGGAGGGCCCGGCCGAGCTGGAGTTCGAGTTGCCCCGGACTGCCGGGGAACCGGCCCGCTATTACTTCGAGGCGTTGAACGAGCACGGCGGGGTGGTGGCCCGGCTGGGCAGCCGCCGGCAACCCCTGGGAGAGCGGACGCGGCAGCAGACACCGGTGGCCGCCGCGGCCCTCCCGGCCGCCGGGGAACTGGCCGGCTCCGTTCCGGCTGCGGCGACACCCTGGTACCAGAGCTGGTGGTTCTGGACCGCCGTGGGCGTGGTGGTGGCGGGCACGGCGGTGGGACTCGGCGTGGGACTGAGCGGCGGTACGGCCGGCCCCGTAGACTACAACGTGGTGGTGCAGTAGGGGGTGGGCCGTGAGACGCATCCCGCTGCTGTTGCTGCCGCTGGTTGTCGGTTGCGCGGGCGGCGGCCCGCGCCAGATGCAGATTACCCTGACCCTGCCGGACGACACCGCCCGCCTGCAGACGGCGGCGATCGAGCTGGCGGCGGTGATACCCGGGCCGGGGGCCAACTGCCAGGATCTGCTCGAGGGCCAGGCCCGGCCCAACGACGAGGCCTACCCGGTGGAGAGGAAGGTGGAGTTCGATTACCCGGCGGACGAAATTCCCCTGCTGCAGCAGGTGGGGCCGGGACGCCGCCTGTTTTTCGTCGAGGCCAGCAACCGCTACCAGGTGGCCATACTGAGGGGCTGCCGTGAGGCCGACAGCGGTAGCGAGCTGGTGCTGGAACTGGCCTGGATTCCCGGCTGCACCAAGACCAACGACGGCAGCGAGGCCTGCGACGGTATCGACAACGACTGCGACGGCCAGACCGACGAGGACGAACCGGCCGGCATGTGCGGCGAGCGCCCCGGCTCCCGGGTGGTCTCCTGCAGCGACGGTCGCTGCATCCGCGGCTGCCGGCCCGGTTATTTCAACCCCGACGGCGACTGGGACAACGGCTGCGAGTGCCACCTGAGCCGTGACGGCGAGGAGTACTGCGACGGCGTCGACAACGATTGCGACGGCGTCACCGACGGCGACGGCTGCCGCCATTGCAGCCAGGACTCCGATTGCGTCGAGGACAACGGTTGCCTCACCGGCACCTGCAGCGGGGGCGTCTGTCACAGCAGCTGGCTGCCCGATGGCACCGCCTGCAACGACGGCGATGCCTGCACCAGCGGAGACACCTGCCAGGGCGGAATATGCAGCGGCTCACTCAAGGACTGCGACGACGGCCTGGCCTGCACCGTAGACCTGTGCCTGCCCGACGGCAGCTGCAGCAACGACATCAGCGCCGGCTTCTGCCTCATAGACGGCGCCTGCTACAGCAACGGCCAGCGCTCTCCTGACTCCTACTGCCGGCGTTGCGATACCTCGCAGTCCAACACCACCTGGACCCTGGAGGCGGAGGGCACCTCCTGCGACGACGGGCTGTGGTGCACGGGAACGGACGTCTGCTCGGGCAGCGGCGGCGAGTGCCGGCACGAAAACCCGCCCTGCACCGAGATGTGCCTGGGCAACTGCTCGGAGGAGGAACACACCTGCCTGCCCGACGCCGAGGGTACTCCCTGCGACGACGGCTTCCTGTGCACCGGCGACGACGCCTGCGACGGCGCCGGCAGCTGCCGGGGCACCCCCAGCGCGGATTACTGCGGGTCCGGCGAGGAGTGCGCCCCGGCCTGCGCCGCGGACGAGAGCGGCTGCGTGACCCGGCCCGACTGGCTGGAGATGAACTGCCCCGGCGAGGCGGGCGCGGGAGAGGAGGCAGCCTGTTCCCTGGTAGTGCACGGAGCCGAGGGTACGGAAGCCTGCCTGAGCTGCCGGGTGGAGCTGGTACCCAGCATCGTCGAGAGCCAGGACTTCGCGACAGACAACAGCTGCGACCTCGGCAACTGGGTACAGGAGCCGAGCAACTGCGACGCCGACGACTCCTACTCCTGCCCCTTCACGCCCGGCGGCGACGGCAAGGCCTGCTGCGACCGGCTGGACTGCCACGCCGTCAGCGGCCTCCTCTTCTTCCCGGCAGGATGCCTGGGTACCGGCTGGAGACTGGCACAGGTATTCGAACTGAACGACTTCACCGCGGCCCGCCTCTGCTACCGGCTCGGCCATCCCCCCGGAACGCTGGAGGGTTCCTTCGCCGTCGTGGGCGATCGCAACGACGACTCGGCGGCGGTGGAGATCGCCTGCGAGGGAGGAGAGTCCTGGTTCTTCGTCGAGACCCAGCCCTGTGTCGACCTGCCCCCGGTCATGCTCGACTGGCAGCAGACCCGCCTGACCCTGTGGGCGCAGGCGTCCAGCAACGACGGTTTCCACCTGGGACGGGTCGATCTCTACGCCTTTCCCGGGGAATGCCCGGGCCGGGAAACGGTCTTCCAGACCGTGTTCGACGGCTGCGGCGAGAATGCCACCGAGTTCGAGGAGTGGCAACTGACTCCCTCCGGCAGCTGCATCAACGGTAGCGTGTGCGGCCACCAGGGAGGACTGCTGCTGGGGCAGTACGGCGGGCTCACGGCCCGGGACTACACGGTATCGCGAAAGATGGACCTCGTCGACCGGCGTCCCCCGGCGCAACTGTGCTGGACATATTCCCTCTCGCCGGGCTTCATGGGGAACTTCTCGGTGCTCATCGGCAGCGATAGCGTAGGGGCCTGGAGGGTCCCCCTGTACGACTTCGACCAGGCCCCGGGCGCCCTTTCGCCCATCTGCGGCCGCAGGTGCATTGATCTCTCCTCCCCCGGGGAAATCTTCGGCAACGACCAGGTGTCGGTGTACTTCGAGCTACGCGACGGCAACGGCTTCATGCTGATCCACGACATCACCCTGGAGGCCAGCCGGCCTTGCGATGCCGGCGGGGTGTTTACCGTCTCCCCGGTGCAACCGGACGGTGCCGGCGGGCACCGGGTGCTGGTGAACGATGTCGCCGGCAAGTCCCGGCGCGCCCGGGTGACCTGCGACTGGAACCGGGGTGAGGTGTCGCAAACCCGGGAGATCGAGTTCCGGGGCAACTAGCGACGACACCCGGGATCAGCCGCCGCGACCGGACCCCGCCACCTGCTCGATCAGCTCCAGCAGCTCCGGCCGCCCCTGGCCGGTGCGGGCCGAGGAGATCACCCCCGGAACGGCGGTGTCCAGCAGGCGGTCCAGCTCGCCGGCGCGACGGCGGGCTCGCCGGGCCGTCAGCTTGTCGGCCTTGGTCCACACCGCCCGCCAGTCGAGCTGGTAGCGACGCAGCAGGGCCAGCAGCTCGGCGTCGCGTTCGTCCGGCTCGCGGCGGATGTCGAAAAGCGCCAGTACCAGGCCGATGGGCCGGCGGCCCCCCAGGTAGGCATTCACCAGGCCTTGCCAGCTTTCGCGCTCGGCCCGGGGGGCGCGGGCATAACCGTAACCGGGCAGGTCCACCAGCAGGAGACGTTCCTCGACGTTGAAGAAGATTATCTGCCTGGTCCGGCCCGGCCTGCCCGACACCCGGGCCAGGCGGCGCACCCCGGTCAGGCGGTTGAGCAGGGAGGACTTGCCGCAGTTGGACCTGCCCACCACCGCCACCTCCGGCAGGCCGGGCGGGGGCAGCTGGCGGGCCTCGGCCGCCACCGCCTGCAGTTCGGCACGGTAGGTCTTCATGGGTGGTCGATCTTCTTCCAGGCCTCCTGGGGAAGGAAGGGCTGTATCCGGGGACCGGTCTCGGTGTGACAACGGCTGCAGTGATCCAGCTCGGCGTCCCGGAGGCCGACCAGCCGGGACAGGACCCGGTCTTTCATGACGTGGCGCCGGGCGTAGATCCTGCCCGGGCCATGACAGGACTCGCACTGCACCCCCCCGGTGGCGGCATCGCTGGTACCGTGGCAGCGCAGGCAACGGGGGTCGGTGCGATTGGCCTCCGGCAAGCGGGAATTGGCGCGGGCGTGCGGGCCCCGTTTCCAGGCTGCCAGGACCTGCGGGTGGCACTGTCCGCAATGGCTGGCCCCCACGAAAGACCTGGTGATTTCCGGTTCACCGGCGGGGACCACCGCGGTGGCCAGCAGGAGCAACGACAACCCTGTCACCAGTTTTCGTACCATGACGCGCTGAAGTTAGTTTGCCCGGGCCTGCCTGTCAAGTCGCGCTTGACAGCCCGGGGCGGCTGTCGCATCATCCCCAGCCGTGAGCGCGTACCCGTTCAATTGCCGAGAAGAATCAGCATGAACCTGGTCTGCGTGGCAAAATCCGATGTCGGCAAGAAGCGTTCCCACAACGAAGACGCCTATCACGTGGACGTGGAACTGGGCCTGTTCGCCGTGGCCGACGGCATGGGCGGCCACGCCGCCGGGGAGGTGGCCAGCCAGGAGGCCCTGGCGGCCCTGGTGGACATGCTGCTGGACAACAAGCAGGTACTGGACGATTTCCGGGCCGCTCCCGGCAAGGACAACGCCCGGGACGTCTCCCGCCTGCTCGACCGGGCGGTGCGCGCGGCCGCCTACCAGGTGTTCGCCATGAGCCAGGTGGAGCCCGAGCGCAAGGGCATGGGAACCACCCTGTCGGCACTGCTGGTTCAGCCCACTGCCGGCTTCATCGCCCACGTGGGCGACAGCCGCATCTACATGCTGCGCGACGGGCAGATCCGCCAGATCACCCATGATCACACCTACGTGGCGGAGATGATCAAGAAGGGCAAGATGACGCCCGAAGAGGCGCAACGCAGCCGCTTCGCCAACCTGCTGGTACGCGCGGTGGGTTCCAACGACTTCGTCCTGGTGGACATCCGCATCGTGCGCTGCCAGCCGGGTGACATGTTCCTGCTGTGCTCGGACGGGCTGTCCGGCTACCTGGAAAGTCCCCGGGAAATCGTCGAACACGTCGCTGCCACGGACATGGCCGGCTCGGTACAAAAGCTGATCGACCTGGCGCTCGAGCGCGGCGGCCGGGACAACATCACCGTGGTGCTGGTACGCCTGGATCCCTAAGCGCGGCAGCTAGTCGATGCGTTCCACCCAGCCGAAGGGGTCTTCCCGCTCGCCGTACTGCATGCCCAGCAGCTGATCGTAGAGACGCCGGGAGATCTCCCCCACCTGCCCGTCAGCGACTTTGTAGTCGCGCCCCCGGTAGTGAATGGTACCCACCGGCGAGATGATGGCCGCGGTGCCGGTGCCGAACACCTCCTGCAGGCTGCCATCCTGCTGGGCGGCAATCACCTCGTCGATGGTGAAGCGGCGTTCCACCACGGGCACACCCCACTGCTGCAACAGCTTGATGGTGGAGTCGCGGGTCACTCCAGGCAGGATGGTTCCCGTCAGCGGGCTGGTAACCACCTCCGAGCCGAAGCGGAAGAAGATGTTCATGGTGCCCACTTCCTCGATGTACTTGTTCTCGATGGCGTCGAGCCAGAGCACCTGACCGAAACCGAGCTTCTTGGCCTCTTGCTGCGCCAGCAGGCTGGCGGCGTAGTTACCACCGGTCTTGGCATCGCCCACTCCGCCGCGCACGGCCCGCACGTACTTGTCGGAGACGTAGATGCTGATGGGGTTGAACCCCTCCGGGTAGTAGGCCCCCACCGGGCCACAGATGATGTAGGCCAGGTAGCTATCCGCGGGTCGCACCCCCAGGAAGGGATCGGTGGCGATGATGGTGGGACGGATGTACAGCGAACAGCCCGGGGCGCGGGGGATCCAGTCGCGGTCGAGCAGCACCAGCTTCTTGAGCCCCTCGGCCACCACCTCGATGTCCAGCTCTGGAATGACCATGCGCCGGCAGGAGCGGTTGAGCCGCTCCAGGTTGTCGCGGTAGCGGAACAGGTAGATGCCACCGTCGCGGCCAGCATAGGCCTTGAGCCCCTCGAACACCTCCTGGCCATAGTGCAGCACCATGGCGGCGGGATCGAGCTCGAGGGGATGGTAGGGCTCGATGCGTGCATCGTGCCAGCCTCTCTCTCCATCACGATTCATCAGGAACATGTGGTCGCTGAAATATCGACCGAAACCCAGCTTGTCGTTGTCGGTGGGAATCTGCTTGCGCCTCCCCTCCTCTACCTGCTGCACCCGGATCTCCATGGTCTGCCTCCTTCGCCTTGTTTACGACCGCCAAGATAGTATAGCGCAACGGTTGTGGCAAGGGCTCTCAACCGTCCCGGCTTGACACCGGCCGCGACCGCTGGCATTTTCCTCCAGGCATGGAAGGATCAACTCCCCTGGAACGGTTCATGCTCCCCGGCCGGGTCGAGCGCCTGCGCCGCGACGTCGAACGGCGTACCCGCTCGGTGACGGTGGTCCTGGACGGTGTGCACGATCCCCACAACATCTCGGCGGTAACCCGCTCGGCCGAGGCCTTCGGCCTGCTGGAGTTGCACGTAGTCGAGAGCAATGCTCCCTGCCGGATAAATCCCCAGGTGAGCCAGGGTGCGGAGAAGTGGCTCGAGCTGCGCACCTGGCCGCAGCCCCGGGCCTGCATCGACGAGCTGAAACAACGCGGTTTCACCCTGTGGATAGCCGATCCCCGGGCCAATCGTTCCCTGTGGGAAATCGACTGGTCCGGTCGCCTCGCCCTGGTCTTCGGAAACGAACACCTGGGCCTGTCGCCACGAATGAGCCAGGCGGCAGACGGGGCCTTCAGCATTCCCCTGCCGGGGTTTTCCCAGAGCCTCAACGTATCGGTGGCCGCGGGTATCACCCTGGCGACCGTCGCCCAGTGGCGGCAGAACCACCTCGGCGGGCACGGTGATCTCGATGCGGCCCAGCGCGCCCGCCTGCTGGAGCGCTGGCACCGGCTCTCTGTCAAGCACGCCGGGGCGATACTCTCTCGCCTGGCCGGCGGCCGGGAAGGACGATCATGAAAACGCAAGTATTCCTGCGATGCGACGGGCGGGTGCGGGTCGGTGCGGTGCTGTTCGTGGTTCTGGCGGTGGCGGTGGCGGTTCGCTACGGCTGGGTCTACCTGGATCGCTCCACCCGGCTGGTCAACGACGCCAAGGAACTCATGACCCAGCAGAAGTTCGACAGTGCGCTCGAGTTGCTCGACCAGGCGGTCACGCTCGACCCGGAAGACGCCGACGCCCACTATCACCGTGGCATCTGCCTGGCAGAGAAACACCGTTTTCCCGAAGCACTGGAAGAGTTCGCCCGGGTACTGCAACTGGATCCCCGGCAGGCCAACTCCGCCTTCAACCGGGCCAAGATACTCGCCCACCTGGAACGCTGCCAGGAGGCCCTGCCGGAGCTGGCCCGGGCCCAGGAAAACTCCGGCATGCTGGTCGGCCCCAACCGCCACTCGGTCTGGCTGCTGGAGGGCGAGTGCCGCTACCGGCTGGCGCTCGAACAACTGGCCGCGGATGCCGATTCCCGGCCCGACACCTCGCGGGCCATCGCCGCCTTCAAGACCTACCTGCAAAACCGCCCCGGGGCACCCGATCGACGAGCCGTGAAGCAGAAGATCGACATCCTGGCGGACCCCAGGCAATACCCCCAGGTGCTGGAACGTTTCCGGGAGAAGCTGAAAAGACGGCCGGCCGACGGCGACTAGACGCCTGGATCGACGCACCTGCCTGCCTACGTGAACCGGCCCGGTGCACCATGGTTGCACTATGCCAAAATGAATAGTAATATTGTACATGTGATGGGGGCAGGCAGGATGGCACATGAGGTTGGCAGAGACGGCACGCGTTATCAAGGCGCTGCAGGTCGTCGCCAGGACCATTGACGACGAGCTGCTGCTGGTTCCCATCGGTTCTTCCTCCCCGTCCGAAAAAAACGACAAGATCTCCATAGTGTTGCTCAACAAGACCGCTGCCGCCGTCTGGCAGGCCCTCGACGGCAAGCGTACGGCGGCACAGATAGCAAGCCTGCTGGTCGAGCGTTTCCTGGTTGACGAGAGGACTGCGCGTGACGACACGCTTTCCTGCCTGGATGATTTCCTCGAGATCGGTCTGGTCAAGGAGGCAGGTCGGCAATGACCCTGCAACGGCGGGAAATGGACTGGCTGCACCGGAAGCTGTTGGCCCGCCGGCAGGGCCGGGCACCGCTTTCCGGTACCCTGGAGTTGACCCGCCGCTGCAACTTCTCCTGCCGGCACTGTTACCTGCGCGGGACGCCCGGGCCCGGACGGGAACTCGACACCGGCCAGGTGCTCCACCTGCTCGACCAGCTGGCCGACGCCGGCTGTCTCTACCTGGGACTCAGCGGCGGGGAGCCCTTCCTGCGCCGCGACATGTCACGTATTGTATGGCACGCCGTGTCCGCGGGAATGCTCGTCACCGTGCAGACCAACGGGAGCCTCATAGACGACGGGCTGGCCGACGCCCTGGCCCGTCGCCCGCCCCGGCGCATCGACATCTCTCTTTACGGTTACAGCGAAGACACCTACCGGCAGGTCACCGGGGTGGCTGGCATGCGCAACCGCGTTTTTCAAGCCATCGACAGGCTCCGGCAACGCGGCCTCCAGGTGAGGCTGAACGTGCCCCTGCTGGTCCCGCTGGCCGGCGAGCTGTCCCGGCTGAACGATTTCGCCGCCGCCAGGGACATCCCCCTGCGGATCGAATCCACCATCGATCCCACGCTGGGTGGAGATCGCAAACCCTGTCGCCTGCGCCTGCCCGCGGATCGGGCCGCGGCGCTGGAGGCGAGCCTGTCCACCTACCACGCCGGCGACGACAGGGGGGATTCCGACCGACGCTCCGGCTGCCAGGCGGGAAGGCAGGGCTTCTACATCGACGCCGCCGGTGGCCTGCGGCCCTGTGTCCACCTGATCGAGCCGCGCCGGGACGTACTCGCAGAAGGCTTTTCCGCGGCCTGGCGGCGGCTGGAGGGGTTCTCTCCGCCCCGCCTGGACTCGGCGGCCTGCGGCAACTGCGCCCACGCCCAGTTGTGCAGCGCCTGCCCGCTGATGGCTCGCGGCGAGGATGCTCCCGGCCCGGGTTCGTTCTACTGCCGGTTGGCCCGGGAACGCTCCCGGCTGCGGCGACACCACCAGCAGGAGGTCGGAGCCGCATGAAACACGACCGCACCAGCCCGCCCTCCAGCCGGGCCCACGAAAAAAGAACCCCGGAACGTGAACCCTACCAGCCGCCACGGGTCAGGGTGATCGAGATCGGAACCCAAGAGGCCCTGATGGGCATCTGCAAGGCCGCGGGCAGTCCCTGCATGGCCATAGCGGCTCCGGGCAGTTGACCACCGCCATCTCCATAGGTCCGCTGAAGCTCGAGCTTCGGGAAAGCGACAGGCTGCCGCCGCTCCTGCATCCCTTCGAGGTGGAGCCGGGCGAGCGGTCCGTGACCTGCCTCTGCCGGCGGGGTCCGGTGCAGCCGGCGCAACCGGAACTGATTACGCTCGATTCGGGAGGTATCTGGTGCCTGGAGCGGCATCCCCGGGGCGAGAGGCTGCTGCTGCGCCGCGGCGGCCCGGGGGGCCGGGCCTACCAGCAGCTGCTGCTGCCGGCCGACGGCGGGCCGGCCGAGGCCAGGATCGATCCCCGGCTGCTGGGCCCGGAGCAGCCCGGGAACGACTTCGCCCTGCGCGAGCCGCTGCTCGAACTGTGGGCCTGCCGGTTGCTGGCCGAGCGCTCCGCCCTGCTGCTGCACGCGGCGGCGGTTCGTTTCGGCAGAGAGCTGTGGCTGTTCGCCGGCCAGTCGGGAGCCGGCAAGAGCACCATCTGTCGCCTGCTCGACCGCGCCGGGGTGGGACGAGTGCTGTGCGACGACCGGGTGATCGTACAGCCGCGGCCGGACGGCTGGTGGGCCTGGTCCACTCCCTGGCACGGCGAGGCCCGCTTCTCGCGTCCCGGCCAGGGACGGCTGGCACGCATCTTCTTCCTGCAAAAGTCCCCGAGCTGCCTGGTAACCGACCTGCCCTTCGCAGAGGGCCTGGTCCGCCTGCTGGGTTGCGTGTTTTCCCTGGAATGGTCGGCAGGCAGAATCGAGCGGATCATGGACCGGGGCACGCACCTGCTGCGGCAGGTCGCCGCGCAGCTGCTGAGCTTCACCCCGGACGAGGCGCTGGTGCAACTGCTGCGTCAAGACGCCGGAAAACGGGTGGACCGATGAGGCTCGACCGGCTGCCGGCAGAGGAACTGTTCGAGCTGGCCCGGGAGGTCACCGGCCGGGGCGGGCGACTGCGCCTGCGGGTCAGCGGCCACAGCATGACACCAGCCATATTTCCCGGCGAGCGAGTGGTGCTGGCTCCCCTGGCCGATGCCGGGCCGCGGGTGGGCGATATCGTCCTGGCCCGAACTCCGCAAGGAGTAATGCTCCACCGCGTCTGGCAACGGGTACCGCAACTGGTGTTGCGGGGAGACAATCCTTCGTCCGGCTCCTGCAGCGTGGCCCTCGAACAGGTCGCCTGCCGGGTGGAGAGCGTGGTGCCCGGCCCCTGGGGGCGGCTGCGTCGCCTTTTTTCCCGATGGCTGGCGGGCACTCGGTAATAACCTCCGGGCGACCCCGCCGTTGGCGGTGCCCTGGCGAAGAAACTCTCTTGTCTGGGCCGGGCAGTTGGTGTAGCAGGAATACAGCAACCACACCCAAGGAGGTATCCATGAAACTCGGCCTTCAACTCGCCTTCCTGCTGGCCACGGCCACTTTTGCCTGCAACCCGTCACCCGTCTCCCGGCAAACCGGCGACACCGGGGGCACCCCCTCCGGGCCACGGGTGGTGAAAATAGCCCCCGCCGACCTGCCGGCCGGCGGTCAGGCCATCGACACCCGTTACCGGCCCCGGGTGCGCGACCAGGCGCTCGAGGACATCAGGCAGCGTGACCGGAAGTGGCAGGACGAACAGGATGCCGAGACGGCGGCCATTCGCAAGCGCCAGGCCGAACGCAAGGAGCGGGAGCGCCGGGAGGAAAGGGAGTTGGTCAGCTCCCTGCCCGAGTCGGAACGCCCCACCAGCGTCGAGCAGTTCCAGCAGATCCCCCACCTGCCGCCGGTTCGCCAGTACTACACCGGCACCTGCTGGTCGTTTTCCACCACCTCCTTCATGGAATCGGAGGTGATCAGGAAAACGTCCCGCAAGATCAAGCTGGCGGAGATGTCCACCGTCTACTACGAGTACCTGGCCAAGGCCGCCCGTTACCTCGACGAGCGCGGCGATTCGCTGTTCGCCGAGGGTTCGGAGTCGAACGCGCTCACCCGCATCTGGCGCGAGCACGGCGCCTGGCCGCTTTCCGCCTATCCCGGCTTCACCGGCCCCGATCCCCGCCACGATCACCTGCGCATGTTCCGGGAGATGAAGGCCCTGCTCGAGGCCCTGGCCGGCAAGAACCTCTGGGACCGGGAGTCCGGCCTGCACATGCTGCAGGTGATTCTCGATCGCCACCTGGGCCCTCCTCCGCAACAGTTCGAGTACCAGGGCCAGAGCTACACCCCCCGGCAGTTCATGCAGCAGGTGCTGCACATCGACCCCGACGAATACGTGGGCTTCGTCTCGACGTTGTCGGAGCCCTTCTACCGGACCGTGGAGTTCAAGGTACCCGACAACTGGTGGCACGACAGCAGCTACCACAACCTGCCGCTCGACGAGTTCTACCAGGGCCTCAAGGAGGCCGTCACCAAGGGCTACGGCGTGATCGTGGGCGTGGACGTGTCGGAACCGGGAAAGGACCCGGAACACGACACCCTGTTCGTACCCCCCTACGACATTCCCGGCGATCACATCGACCAGCTGGCCCGCGAGTACCGCCTGGCGCACCACGTCACCACCGACGATCACGGGGTGCACGTGGTGGGATACACCCGCCATGCCGGCCACGACTGGTTCCTGTTCAAGGACTCGGGCAGCTCCGCCCAGCGAGGTTCCCACCGGGGTTACTACTTCATGCGTGACGACTACGTCCGTCTCAAGGTACTCAGCTTCATGGTGCACCGCGACGCCGTTGTCGATCTGCTGGCCAGGTTCAAACGAGGCTGAGAAAACGTTACCGGTCTATTCCCCCAGTGCCCGGTCCAGGGCGCGGGGGTTGTAGCCGCGGATGATGGTGCCGCCGACGTCGATGACCGGCACTCCGCGAGAGCCGCCGGACTTGCGCAGCATCTCCTCGAGCGCATCCCGGGAACGTCCCACGTCCTTTACCGTGAATTTCACCCCGCGCCGCTCGAGGTAGCGGCGGGCCTTCTTGCAGTAGGGGCACCAGGAGGTCGAGTAGAGCACGACGGGACCGCCGCGGGCGCCGGAGGCCGGCTGCCGCTTGTCGTCCCGGCGATACTTGTCGGCGTCGACATGGTACTTCTCGAGGAGATCGTCAACCGGGCTGGCCTGGTAGATGGCATAGGAGCCGCCCAGGGGGTGATGGGCCCGCCGGCGGTACTTGCGGGGCACCTTGCTGATGTCGTCGACGTAATTGACCACTCCCCGGTCATCGGTGTACTTGTACACCCCCATCATGGGCCGGGGCCGGTGCATGCGGATGGTGCCTGCGCTGCCTTCCGCCACCTCGCCTTCATCCCCCGCCGCCGGCCCTGCCCTTTCGGGCTGCCGGTAACCGCTGGCGGTGATGGTCTCCTCCCCGTCGTCGAAGTAGTCGGAGATCTCGTCGCAGGCAACCAGGCAGGCCAACCCCAGCACCAGGACCGGCCAGTGAACCCCGCTCCAGAACGGTTGCGCTCTCCCGGGCATCTTCTTCCTCCCGGATTCCCTTATACCCCGGAGAGCGGGGGGAAGCCAGTGCGGGGTGGGAGATCCCGGCCACGATCACCGGCTTGAGATCGGCGTCGTTTCCTGACAACATGAAGTATCATTGGCCACAGCTGGAGGAGCACTGCATGAGAGGATTGGTTCTTTTTTTCCTGTGCCTTTCCGGCCTGCTGCCGGCCGGTTGCCGGGGCACGGTGTCCGGACCGGGCAACGGCGACGAGCCCGTCGCGGCGGCTGACGGTCAAGATGCCGCCGTCGCCGACGACCGGGAGGACGCCGGGGCGGATGCCACCGGCGACGACGAGGTCACGTTCGACGGCGCCGATGAACAGACCGACGGCGGTGATGCGCCGGCGGATACGGCCGGGCAGCATTCCTGCAGCAATCCCCTCCCCCAGTGGCTGTTGTGCGAAGACTTCGAAAGTGGCAGCGGCGACTTCGATGCCTTCCTGGCCGCCTCCGATTTCATCTCCGGCGTCGGGGTGGACGACCGCGGCCGGGTGCGCCTGGACGACTCGGCCCCCCATTCCGGGCAGTGGGCGTTGTACCTGCCGGCGGAGCCGGCCTCCGGCTACCGCGGCGCCAGCCTCGACTGGCGCGACTGCGTCGGCGAGCAGCGCAGCAACTGCGACATGAACAGCCACGAGCTGCTGTACTTCCGGGCCTGGATCCGTTTCGCCGACGACCACCGCTACGTGCACCACTTCCTGAACATCGGCGGCTCCCAGCCGGACGACTACTGGTACCACGGCACCGCCGGCTGCCTGCCCAACGGTGAGCTGTCCATGGGCACCACCGTCGACTTCCGCGAGGGCAGCCACGAGAGCTTCTTCTACACCTACTTCCCGGAGATGAGCTGCGACACCCGTTGCGAGCGCTACATGGACGTCCAGGCCGTCTGCCAGGAATGTGCCGACAAGGGCCTGCCCACCTGCGACGAGCAGCCGCAGTGCTGCTGGGGCAACATCTTCGAACCCGATCCCCCGGTGGCCTTCCCCGTGGGTCGCTGGTTCTGCTTCGAGATGATGATGCAGGCCAACACCCCGGGCGAACACGACGGAGCCATGGCCTACTGGGTGGACGGTGAACTCGTCCATCGCGTCGACGGCATGATGTGGCGCACCAGCCCCACCCTGGCCTTGAACCGGGTGCGCCTGCAGCATTACATTACCAGCGAAGACGCCGAGCAGTTCAGCAACCGGGTGTGGTTCGACGACGTGGTGGTGAGCACCGCCCCCATAGGTTGCGAGTAAGGTGGGGCGGGAAACTCCCCGTCAGGATCGATCCGGCGGACCGCCAGCGGCTACCTGCAGAGCCAGGCGGTGCGCAAGTCGCCCCTGCCCGGCTTCGGCGGCTAGGCCCGGCCGCTTCTCTGTATGCGCTTGTTGAGATCGCTGGCCAGCTGCGCCATCTGCTGCCAGTCTTCCGAAAGATAGAAGCCGGCGCAGAGCTTCTGGCCTTTTCTCTCGAAGTCGATCTTGAGCACCGGCCGCCCCAGCACCCAGCGCCCGGCGTGCCACTTGCCCAGGCTGGCCAGCTTCATCTCCTCCCAGCCGATGAGCAGGGGAATCCTGGTGAGCAGGCGATGAAAACGGATGCCCTTCTCGTCCATCCAGAACTCGCCGTTGCCGCGTGCCAACATGCTCTCGCCGCGGTAGCGCTTCCACCACTTGCGGTCAATCTCGGTACCGATGTAGTTGCCCTTCTTCTTCATCATCTCTCTATATCCCCGTCAACGACGCTAGTTCTGGGCTCCCGGAGCAACCACCTAGCCGGCGGCCGGTTTTCCCATGCCCTGGCCGGCCCCGGCCCAGCGGCGGGCCAGCCACAGGGCCAGCGGCGATACCATGGCGATGAAGGCATAGACGAGCCACATGGTCTCGGTGTCCTGGGGGCCGGTGGCCGGACAGTAGCGGGCCAGGAACCAGCCGGCATAGAAGCCGGTGATCATCTTGGTCAGGAACCAGGGAAACTGGCCGATGCCCATGTAGATTCCGGTCTTGCCCTCGGGGGCGATCTCGGCGATGTACTGCAGAAAGCGCGGCTGCCACATGGCCTCGCCGATGGTCATCAGGAAGATGTAGGCGTACAACAGGTAGGGCTTCGCGGCCACCGCCAGCAGGAAGGTGGGCGCCGCCATCACCAGCGTGCCCAGGACCATCATCCGGTAGACGTTGGCCCGGGCCGTCAGCGCCGCCACCAGGGGAGCCAGGAAGAAGATCAGTACCGGGTTTATGTTGGAGATCAGCTCGTAGTTCTCGCTCACGAACCCGGAATAGGCGTACTTGATGTACTGGGGCAGGGTCAACCAGTTGTGGGCAAACAGCGTCTGCACGGGAATGAGGATGAAGATGAAGAAGACGAAGCGACCGTTGCGGAAGGGGTGATCGGGCCTTCTGCGCAGGAAGACCACCAGGAGCGGTGCCAGCAAGATCCCGAACACGGCGATGCGCAGCAGGATGTCGCCGGTTCTGCTGCCGGTATGCAGGAACCCCAGCCAGCGGGCCAGGGGTTCGTCGACGACATAGTCGATGAGAATTACCGTGCCCACCAGGGCCAGGATGAAAAACAGGACGAAGCGGGCGTCCCACAGGGGCACCGCGGCCTCCTCCTTCTCGCCGGCATCTCCAGCGGGGGGTGGTTCGCCGCCTGCCTCGGCCCCCGGTGCCGCCACGGTGGCCGCGGCGACGGATTTTCTCGTCACCATGGCCACGATCACGATCAAGCCGACCGCCACCGCCCCGGCACAAGCCCAGAAGACGGCGCTGAGGCCGTTGGGCGGCAGGCTGTCGGTGAACTTCTCCCTGATGTGGGGGCTGGCCCAGCCGATGAAGAAGGCTCCCAGGTTCATCAAGCCGTAGATCATGGCGTAACCCATGGCCGCGGACTTGGCGTCGGTGAACTGCTTGACCGCCGCGTAGGCCGCCGGCTGGTACATGCCGTAGGCCAGGGCCACCACCAGCAGGGCGGCGATGGTGACGAAGAACAGCGCCGAGCCCACTCCCCCGCCGCCGCCGGCCACCAGCTCGCCGGAGGCCAGCACCACCCGGCCCAGGGTGAGCAGCCCCACGGCCGTCCACAGGGCCCGGCGCACGCCGATCTTGTCGGCCACCCCGCCCAGGAAAAGCTGGGCCAGGGTGATGCCGCAGGTGAAAAAGCCCACCACTATGCCGGCGTGGTGGGGGCTGACGCCGACGTTCTCCTGCAGGTAGAGCATGAGCTCGGTGAGGATTCCGAAGTAGGCCGCGCCCTCCAGGAAATAGGAGATGTACAACCCCCACAGGGCCCGCGGGGCGCGGGCCGTCAACACGAAGGGCTCGGAAAACTCCCGCCAGGCCTTGCGTACCGCCTGGCCGAAGTCCAACTTTTCCCCGGGGTCGCCCTCCTGCTGGCCGTTTGCGGAATTTTCTTCAGCGATGATCCACCTCCGGTCCGACGAGACGATTTTTCCGGCGTCTTCTTAGCACGGCAGGTGGTACTTGGCAACGAGGAGACAAATTAAAAAAGCGGAAGGCATGATGCCTTCCGCTAGAAAAAAGCTCCGGCGGCGACCTACTCTCCCACACCGTTGCCAGTGCAGTACCATCGGCGCTGGAGGGCTTAACTTCCGAGTTCGGGATGGGATCGGGTGTAACTCCTCCGCCATGGCCACCGGAAACCGGTATTCGCGAGTTCGTCTCTATTCTGCGCCCCGTAACAGGGTCTTGCCTCGAACCCCGACCACTTCCCGGCCGGGAACTCTTGTTCCCGCCGCCCGGCGAAGCGGACGAAAGGAAAAAAAGTATGGTCAAGCCACACGGGCAATTAGTACCGGTCAGCTACACGCATTGCTGCGCTTCCACCTCCGGCCTATCAACCTCCTGGTCTAGAAGGGCCCTTGAGGTCCTGCCCGAAGACAGGAACGGGATACCTAATCTCGAGGGAGGCTTCCCGCTTAGATGCTTTCAGCGGTTATCCTTTCCGCACGTGGCTACCCGGCTATGCCGCTGGCGCGACAACCGGTGCACCAGAGGTGCGTCCATCGGGGTCCTCTCGTACTACCGATAGCTCCTCTCAAGTATCCTTCGCCCGCGACAGATAGGGACCGAACTGTCTCACGACGTTCTAAACCCAGCTCGCGTACCGCTTTAATTGGCGAACAGCCAAACCCTTGGGACCGACTTCAGCCCCAGGATGCGATGAGCCGACATCGAGGTGCCAAACCGCCTCGTCGATGTGAACTCTTGGAGGCGATCAGCCTGTTATCCCCGGGGTACCTTTTATCCGATGAGCGACGGCCTTTCCACACAGAACCGCCGGATCACTAAGACCTGCTTTCGCACCTGCTCGACCCGTCGGTCTCGCAGTCAAGCTCCCTTGTGCCTTTGCACTCAACGGCTGGTTTCCAATCAGCCTGAGGGAACCATAGCGCGCCTCCGTTACGCTTTGGGAGGCGACCGCCCCAGTCAAACTACCCACCAGACAGTGTCCTCGGCCCGGATTACGGGTCAGAGTTAGAACCCCAAACTGATCAGGGTGGTATTCCACCGGTGGCTCCACCGAGGCTGACGCCCCGGCTTCAAAGCCTCCCACCTATCCTCTACAAACCAATTCGAGATTCACTGCCAAGCTGTAGTAAAGGTCCACAGGGTCTTTCCGTCTTGTCGCGGGTAGACGGCATTTTCACCGCCAGTTCAATTTCGCTGAGTCCCTCGTCGAGACAGTGCGGAAGTCGTTACGCCATTCGTGCAGGTCGGAACTTACCCGACAAGGAATTTCGCTCGGTTCACCCCGACGGTTTCCCGCCAGGCCGGACTTTCTCTTGGGCGCCACGATTCATCTGGCCGGCTATGCGCCGGATCTGCTCCAGTCCTTCCGGGCTGAGATGTCGGCCCTGTTCCATCATCAACAGCACCCGCCGGAATTTCCTGAAGTCGACGTTCTTGGTGGTCTTGAGCGGATGTTGCAGAAAGAACGGGGCGATCTTCTCCAGCAGGTGCTGGAGCCTTCTCACCCGGTAGGCCATTCGTTCACCGTGGTTGCGGCGAACCACGCCGCAACCGAAAAACTTGCGCAGGGCCTGCAGCACCTGGACATTGCGCTGATGCTGCACCACGGTGAACTCGGGCAACACCTGGTAGCCCGTGGTCATCTCCGGGTGCCGGCTGATGCCGACGTGGAAACAACCTTCACCGTCTACAAACCCCACGACCCACTGTGCATCCAGATTCATGGTGGCACCCCCGAACATAAAGTCTCTGAGGATTCCTCCCGCTGCCGCGGGAGGCCTTTCCTGCGGATTGTCCCCGT
>Ga0190359_1000099_pt1:47500-53801 | contig 53801 bp, 42 predicted proteins | sample 48721823_MG_FD_161269 | JGI IMG/M metagenome (GOLD analysis project Ga0190359, IMG submission 161269) | Hydrothermal vent microbial mat bacterial communities from Southern Trench, Guaymas Basin, Mexico - 4872-18-2-3_MG | ecosystem: Environmental > Aquatic > Marine > Hydrothermal...
GATGTTGAACAATGCACATAGTCTCAGCGACTTGAGAATTCCACCAGGCAACAGACTCGAGGCGCTGAGAGGCAGGAGAAAAGGGCAGTACAGCATCCGCATCAACGACCAGTGGCGGGTTTGCTTTCGTTGGTCGGGCGAGGATGTGTTTGAAGTGGAAATTGTGGACTACCACGGAAAGAGGTGATGGTGATGGCCAGAAAGAGGCTGAGAAACATCCACCCGGGGGAGGTGCTTGAAGAAGAATTCCTGAAACCCCTGGGCATCACTCCCTATCGCCTGGCCAAGAGCATCGGTGTGCCACAGACGCGGATTTCCGAGATCTGCAAGAGACGCCGTTCCATTTCGGCGGATACGGCTCTCAGGTTCGCGAAGTATTTCGGTACCACGGCCAGGTTTTGGCTGGGCCTGCAGCAAGATTACGATCTGGAAGAAGAGATCTTGAAGAACGGTGCCAGGATCGAAGCCATTCAACCCATGAATGCGACTGGTTAGACGGTTCCCAGCTGGCACCCTCTCCCCGCCCTCCGCTGATACGCGATTCTCCCAGGGAGGAATCCCCCTTTATGTTTGCAAAGTGGGAAGCCCGGCCTCCCCGCGAAACCACATGATCGCCCGGCCGCGGGGTGCTATCATTGCCACCATGAAAAGACTCCTGTCAACGACGCTGCTGCTGTCGTTGCTCTGCCCGCGGGCGGCAGCCGCCGCCGCCGGCGACCTGCCCGCGGCGCTGGCGCGCGTCGACTGCGGGCCGCTGCGGGTAACGGCCGCCGGCGTGAACGACGGCGTTTGCGAGGTGACTCTGGAAGGCGACTGGCGCTTCCTGTCCGGCGACGATGATCGTCGCGAACGCCTGGTGAACGACCTGTTTTGGGCGGCACAGGCGGCGAGCGGGCGGGAACTGGACGGCATCCGGGTCCACGTGCTGACCCCCGCCGGGCGGCGCCTGCTCAACGACCTCGTCCACGATCCGGCCGAGGCCGAGCTGGTGCACAAGCTGCGCGCCTTGCCGCGCGGACGCCCGCGTGGGCTTCCACCCGTGGACCTTCCCTTCGGCGGCAGCCTCAGCGGCCGCACCATCGTCGTCAGCCCCGGCCACGGTTGGATCTACTACGACTCCCTGCGCGACTGGTCCACCCAGCGCGGCCTGATCAACCTGCCCGGCTGCGAGACCTGCCTGGGCATCATCGAAGACTTCTCCAACGCCGAGATCGCCCTGCGCTACCTGCTGCCGCAGCTGTTGCGCGCCGGGGCCACGGTGTGGGTGGTGCGCGAGCGCGACTTCGACGCCGCCGAGATCATCACTGACGAGGATTCGCCGGGGGTGGTGGAACGGGGCGACTGGCGCGACGGCAGCTCCCCGGGAGGACACGGCGGCGACTACCGGGTGCTGCCGGCGGCCGGCGGCGGCAGCATCACCTACCCGCTGGCACCGCCCCGGGAGGGCCGGTGGTGGATCTCGGTGTGGTACGTCTCCGGCTCCAACCGGGTAAGCGACGCCAGCTTCACGGTGGACCTGCCCGGCGGCCGGCAGGTCTTCCACCTCGACCAGAGGCGCGACGGCTCGCGCTGGCGGCACCTGGGTCGTTTCCGCCTGGGCCCCGAAGACGGGGCCACGCTGACCATCGCCCCGGGGCCGGCCGCCGAGGCAGATCGCTACCTGGTGGCCGACGCCGTGCGCCTGGGAGGCGGTACCGACGACACCGTCGTCGACGGCAAGAACGCCGGCAAGCCCCGCTGGCAGATGGGGGCGCTCTACTACCTGCCCTACCTGGGGCTGCCCGCTGCCGCCAACACCGGCTCCGACGTCACCATCCGCCCGGCCTTCGCCGAGTGGCAGGGCGCCGACGCCTACCTGTCGCTGCACTCCAACGCCTCGGGCGGCAGCAGCAGCAGCGCCTCGGGCACCAGCACCTACCGCTACAACTGCGGCAGCCTGCCCGATCACTCGGCCGCGCCCGATCCGTCGGTGTGCGACGACCCGCCCGGCTCCGACGCCCTGCAGCGGGCGGTGCACAGCTCCATCATCGAGTTCCTGCGCGACCGCTGGGATCCCCACTGGCGCGACCGGGGGCCGCTGGTGGCCAACTTCGGCGAGGTGCGCGTGCTGGAGGACATCCCCGGGGTGCTGGTGGAAAGCGCCTTCCACGACGGCATCGAGAAGGCCTCGGCCGACATGCGCATGCCCGACAACCAGGCGCTGCAGGACCCGCGCTTCCGCTACTGGCTGGGCTACGCCCTCTATGCCGGCCTGAGCCGCTTCTTCGACCCGCAGGCGGAGCTGCTGCCGGCCGAGCCTCCGGCCGGACTGGCGGTGGTGCACGCCCCGGACGGCGGCCTGCTGGTGTCCTGGCAGGCGGTGAGCGGGGCCCAGGGATACCGGGTGCGCTGGTCGGCGGGCGGCCGCAGCCTGGACCGCGAGCTGGTCACCGGCGAGACCGCGGCCGTCATCGCGGAGGTGGAGCCCGGCGACCTGGTCGCCGTGCAGGTGTCGGCCCTGAACTCGGGCGGCGAGGGCCCGCCTTCCGAGCTGGCCGCCGCCCGCTACCGCGGCCACGGTACCTTCGCCGACGTGCTGCTGGTGAGCGGCTTCGACCGCCAGGACGCCTACCTCGGCGACGGGCGCAACCGGCGCGACCAGGCCTGGGCGCATGCGCTGGCCATCCTGGCCATCGCCGATCGCAACCTCTACTGCGACTTCGCCGCCAACGAGGCGGTGGAAGCGGGCCTGGTGCCGCTCGCCGCCTACCGGGCGGTGGTGTGGATCTGCGGCGAGGAATCGACCGCCGACGAGACCTTCTCCGCCGCCGAGCAGGGGCGGGTCGCCGCCTACCTCGACGGCGGCGGGGCGCTGCTGGCCAGCGGCGCCGAGATCGGCTGGGACCTGGTGGAGAAAGGCGACCCCACCGACCAGTCGTTCTTCGGCGCCGCCTTCGGGGCCGCCTACCTCGCCGACGACGCCGACACCAACCAGGCCTCGGGCAGCGGTGCCTTCGTCGAGCTGGGCGAACTGGCCTTCGACGACGGCTCGGCGGGCATCTACCCGGTGGAGTACCCGGACGTGTTCTCCGCCGGCGGCGGCGAGGAGGTGCTGGCCTACGCCGGCGGGGCGACGGCCGCGGTGGCCTACGCGCGCAATCCCGGCCGCAGCGTCATCGTCGGCTTTCCGCTGGAGACCATCACCGACGCCGGCAAGCGGGCCGAGTTTCTCGACCTGGCCCTCGCCTGGCTCCTGCCCGGCCACACCCCCGACGACTACGACTCCGACGGCCTGCCCGACGACTGGGAGTTCGAGCACGACACCGATCCCCTGCGGCCCTCGGCCGACGACGATCCCGACGGTGACGGGCTCAGCAACCGCGAGGAATTCGAGCAGGGCAGCGACCCCCAGGTGCCCGACAACGGCCCGGAGGGGGGCGGCGACGGTGGCCCGGACGGCGGCTCCGACGGCGGTTCCCCGGGAGACGCCGATGCCGGTTCCGGCGACGTCACCGTCACCGGCTCCGGCTGCGGCTGCGCCCAGGGACGGGCCGGTGGCGACGCGGCCTGGCTGTCGCTGCTGCTATTGCTGCTGTCCGCCGGCGGGTGGCCGCGGGCGTTGCGCCGGAAGCTCAGGTCTCGTAGCCGCAGTAGACGTTATCCACCACGGCCTGGTTGTTGTCCTCGCCGCCGTCCTGGCACTCGTTGAACTGGCCGCTGCCGTCGCCGGTGTCGTCGGCGTTCACCCGCACGTCGAAGCTCATGAGCTGGAACTGCTCGGGCAGTTGCCAGGTGAGGGAGAAGTGCTCCAGCTGGCCGGGCAGCAGGCGCCGGGAGGTGTGCACGGTATCCACCAGGGTATCGCCGGCGTAGACGCTGGTGGCCAGGCCCGCCGGTGCCAGCCGGCTGCCCTGGTTCATGACGTCGAAGGAGATGTAGGCGGCGGTGTTCGACTCGCAAACCACCGTCAAGTTGATCACCACCAGGTCCGGGGCCCAGAAGACGCCCTCCCCCTGGACGTTCTGGCGGTAGTTGTTCAACCACTCCACCTCCCAGTTGTGCCGCTCGCGCCGGGGAACGGCGCCGTAGCGGTTGTCGGCGGAGCTGCAGGCGGAGTCGATGCCGTCGCAGACGTTGGTGACGTGGTAGCTGTGCTGGTTCCAGATGCGCCGGGTGCCCACCCAGTTGTCCAGGGCGTCGCCGAAGACGCGCAGCCCGGTAAAGCCGGTGAAGGTGTAGTTGTTGGCCGCCAGGACGATCTCCGCCCGGCCGTCGGCGTCGACGTCCACCACCAGGGGATACTCCAGCAGGGTGCCCGAGGGGTTGGAGATCTCGATGAGGATCTCGGCGTCGGTGAAACCGTCGCCGTCGGCGTCGCCGCTGCCGCCGGTGCCCTGGTACACGCGCAGGAACAGCTCGTCGTTGTAGACCACCTCGGCCCGGCCGTCGGCCTCGAAGTCGAACACCGAGGAGCCGGTGACGGCCGAGGAGTAGTCCTGGGTCTTGTGGGCCCAGAGCACGCTGCCGTCCGACTCGTAGACCAGGTAGTACCAGCGGGCGGCCAGGCCGATCTCCGGCTCCCCGTCGCCGTCGAAGTCGGCGATGGTGGGCGGGCCGCCGCCCGGGCGGCAGGCCTTGTGGGTGCTGCCGCTGCAGTCGTTGATGCCGTAGATGTCGGCGATGCGCGGTTGATCGAGCGGAATGGGCACCGACCACACCTCGCTGCCGTCGTGGTTGAGCAGCAGCAGCCGGCCGTCGACCGGCATGACGATCTCGGGATAGGGGTCGGCGTCGAAGTCGGCCACGGCCGGGTAGCCGCCGGCCGCCAGTTCCCAGATCACCTCGCAGTCGCCGTTGGCGTCGGCCCGGGCCCGGTAGGCCCCGCGGCCGCTGAGCACCTCCCGGGTGTCGCCGTCGAGGTCGAGGTCGGCGGCGGCGGGAACCCGGGAGCCGGTGGGGAAGCGGCAGAGCACGGCCCCGTCGTGGGTGAGCACGGCGTCGCTGGTGATCACCTCGGGGCTCCCGTCGCCGTCGAGATCGGCGATGGCCGGCCCGCCGGTGGCGCAGCCGGTGCCCGGGGCCTCCCAGTACAGGGAGCCGTCGGCGTGGAAGGCATAGGTGCCGGCGATGGCATGGTCGGTCCCCAGTTGCTCGTCGATGACGATCTCCGCCACCCCGTCGCCGTCGAGGTCACCGACCGCCGGGCAGCTGCCCGGGTGCACGTCGTAGGCGGTGACGTTGAGGTGCTCGCCGGAGCCGTCGCCGCTGACCACCCGCAGCACCCCCCGGCCGTTGTAGTTGCCGCCGGAGTGGAAGGTGGCGAAGACTATATCGGGAATGTCGTTCTGGTCCACGCGGCCGTCGTCGTTGTCGTCGGTGAGGTTGGCCACCACCGGGGCCATCATGATCTGGTTGAAGTCGGGCTCCACGGTGCTGCCGCTCCACTGCCACTCTTCCTGGGGATCGAACACGCCCACCGGGGGCCGGTAGATGCAATCGCCCACCACCTCGGCATCCAGGCATACCCCCAGGTCGACTTCGCACACCTGCTCCGGCGGGCAGTCGCTCTGGCTCTGGCAGGTGCCGCGCGGGCTGGTGCAGGCGAAGCCGTAGCAAATCTCGCCGACCTGGCAGCACAGCTCCAGGTCTCGCCCGCAGCGCTGCTGCGCGCCGCAGTCGACCAGGCAGCGTTCGTTCTCGCACACCTGCCCGTCTTCGCAGCAGAGCCGGTTGCCGTGGCCGCAGCGCACGCCCGAGCAGGGCGGCAGGCAGACGCCGTCGACGCACTGGTAGTCTCCCGGGCAGCAGTCGCCGCCCCTTTCGCAGCGTTCCTCCTCGGGACAGGCGGTCTCGCAGTGACCGTCCTGGCAGACCTGGTTGGAGCCGCAATCGGCCCGGGAACGGCAGTCGACGCAGCGGCCGCCGACGCAGAACTTGCCACCCGGGCAGTCGCCGTCCACGGAACAGGCACCGGCGTCGGCACCGCCGGTCGTGTCGCCGCAGGCCGGGACCAGCACCGCCGCGGCCAGGAGTAGCGGCCGGGACCAGGAACGAATAGTCTTTCTTTTCATGGTGGGCACCCTCGTCGCCGGGGCAGCGGTCCCGGCCGTCACCGGCGGCGACCGTGACCCGCTACGGGTTGCCGGGACAGTATAGCCTCTCCTGGACCGGGCGGACAACCAGGTAGGCCCGCACCCCCCTACTGCTGCAGGCAGCAGCCGATGTGCGGCTCGGCGCCGCAGACACTCCAGGTGTCGATATCGTCCCTGCATACGAGGGGGGAATCGCAGGTACCATCGCGGCGGCAGGGCTGCTTGAGACC
>Ga0190359_1000100_pt1 | contig 53727 bp, 41 predicted proteins | sample 48721823_MG_FD_161269 | JGI IMG/M metagenome (GOLD analysis project Ga0190359, IMG submission 161269) | Hydrothermal vent microbial mat bacterial communities from Southern Trench, Guaymas Basin, Mexico - 4872-18-2-3_MG | ecosystem: Environmental > Aquatic > Marine > Hydrothermal vents >...
TGCCGTAGAATCAAGGGCAGGTCCTATAGGCGCCTCCTGTCCAGAAACCTCATAATAGGCCTCAATTATCCCTGCAGTAAATCTTTCTTCATCAATGTCTATTGTCGAGGCTGCATAAATGTCGAACCTCAATGTGTCTCTTGAAGAGGGAGCCATTTTCACTATGCTCTTATCTATTGGACCTCCAAGTGAATTTCCATTGCTCTGGAGACGCACCTTAATGTTCTCAAGTGTGGCACCAAGACCATTCTCCAGAACAGTGGCTATCTGAAAATGCTGGCCTGTGTTTACATAGCCGTTACCACCCTCTGTTTTATTAAATGTCTCTACACTCGTGGAAATTATTCTGAAATCAGGCTCTGCAACAACTATGACATTTGTATATCCTCCTACCTGGAATGTAGTCGAGGGATCGTTTCTATCGTATCCTCTCACAACAATGTTAATTACTACATTGCCTCCTCTTCTTCCCGTACTCACGACATTGAAAACAAGCGTATCCCTCTCTCCCCATCTTACGATTCTATCTCCTCCTACGAGAACCGTATCTGGTTCAACCTTATAATCGGGCTGTATCTCTCCATCTATGGAGAATGTAATGTCTCCCACCAAGGGTTTATCAACAACAAGATCTGCCTGGCCTGTGTTCCTAATACCAACCTTGACCTTCCAAGGATCTACCTGACCCCCCTGAACCTGAGATTCGGTAGATACGATGCTTTCAATATATAGGTTTGCTGGATTCTGAATCCTCACAATCAATGTGTCTCTCTCAGATGCGACCGGCCTTCCATTGTTGTCCTCCACCCCATCAACGTGAAATATAAACTCTGCCCCTGAACTCGATGTGGATGCTGCCCTTCCAGAGACCACAACATCAACAGTATCCTGACCCGGAATAGGAGGAACAGAACTTTCGGGTGGAAAATCAGATAATCCAGAATTCAAATAAAGCTTTGCGTCGTGAACACCATCTCCTCCCTCATTTGTAACAAATACACGAATATTGAATGTCTGATTCGTACTGACATTCGGAGCATTTACAGCCAGATTTTCAATTTGAACAATCCTCAAGGCAGGCGGATCTTCTAAGATCACACTTCCCCATCCACCCCCATATGTATTTGCATTAATTGTCCTTCCTGTGTTCAACTCTTCTCCGCCAATTATGCAGTTTATCTGGCAGGAACCACTCTGGGTTGCCCCAGTACTTATTATATCAAATCTTAGTGTATCTTTTTCTCCACCAGATAATATCCAACCACCTCCTGCAAGCTGAACAGGTCGATTATAATTCCATCCTGTTCCTATGCTGAATGAAAGTGATGTGTCTACTGCGGCCGAATCGATCCTGACACTGCTCTGCCCTTTATTCTCGAGCACAACAGAAACACTCCATACAGAATCCTGTGCCATCGTAACTTCAGATTGCGATGGTAAAACAGCTATTATCTCCACATCTGCCGGGGTCTCGACCCTTACTGTTGTGAGTGTATCCACCGCAAGAAAATCTCCCGATCCTGAACTGAGGTATGCAAATCCCTGTATCGTTGCTGTACCTGAATTGCCTCCAGTGGTATCGATCGTTATTAATATTGAATCGGTCTCACCTCCAGCCAGTACATTCGTACCACTTCCCCCAAAAACCGTGTCTGACATGAAAAAGCTGTAATCCTCTCTCAGTGTACCATCTATGAAAAAGCGAAGCTCAAAACTATCGAGATACACGGCCGCACTTCCTATATTCTCAATACCCATTTTCACAAACCAGTCTCTTGTCTGTCCAGTCGTTACCGACTGGAGTGTTGTGGAAGTGTCAGAGCCAAGAGGCTCGATATCTATAACTCTTATCCCTGGGGCTGCAATAACATCAAATCCATTTGACATGCCTTCTGATCCTGAACTAGTATCCACAACTCTAATTGTGTCGTCTGTGTACTCCTGATATATCGTTACTCCTCCAGACCAAACACCGTTGGTGAAATTTCCACTCTCAATTGGTCGCACTGTTCCAGTAAGATCGAAAATCTGAACCTTTCCAGTAAAACTCGTAGCAACTATATCATCTGCATCAAGTGCTGTAACCGTTATGGAAAACGGCTCACCACTTACCTGAGTGCCAATTGAACTAATTTGAAAATGTGTAACGCTTCCGGCTACAACAGAGATCATCCCTGTATTATCATATACAGTAGGATCGGATGAGGCCTCTGCCCTGACCGTTCCGCTACCAGGGGCTGTAGGTATAAATGTGTAATTTGATCTATTCGATGCCGAAACTTGTGGAGTCAGATTGCCATCCGACGACCAGTTTGAGTTTACATCATTTATGAAATTTCCATATGGATCATATCCAGCAGAATAAAGATTTAGTGTCTCACCCACACCCATTGTGTGCGAATCCACTGGCACTCCCGCACCTCCACTCCCACTTCTTATAACGAGTGATGCTAAACTGCCCGGCGTTACTGTTATTGGATCGCTTTGTCGAGTCACACTGCCATCGCTTACTGTTATTGTCTGAGAAGGAGTATTGAATAGTATGAATGAATATCTGCTGAATGTTTTAACTCCATTTGACCATTGACTGCCATCATCTGTCGGCAGCACTGCTGGATATGGATCACCATCAGTGGAACTCCACGTAACGATTCCGCTGTAGTCGCTCTTTTGATTGTTGTATTGATCAAAGGCTGTTACTGTAACATCGCTCCCAAATTGCTGACCCGCCTGAACACTACCCGGAACTCCGCTCAAAGTAAAACTATTAAGAGATGCAGGAGTAACGACTATCGATCCACTTGTCAGTGTCACACCACCATCTGAAACAGTAATCGTCTGAGTCGGAGTGTTATAGAGCGTGAACAGGGATCCGCTGTACCTATTCTGTCCACCACTCCAGCCTGTTCCATCTCCAGGACCAGGCAGATCTGCAGGAAACGGCGGACCGTCAGAAGAGGTCCACACCACTGGGCCAGTATAGTCTGTCTTTACATTGTTCTCAGAATCATAGGCAGTAACCACAATTTCATTAGGAAAGGGCTCTCCTGCACCCACACTTGCAGGTACACCGCTCCATGAGAAATGGTGAAGTGCTCCAGGGTTTACAGTAACTGTACCAGTAGTGTCATCGGTAGCAGAAGAATGATGAGCCACAATCCTTCCTGCTCCAACTGTAGAAGGATCGAATGTGAAATTCGTACCGGTCCCTGTCTGAGAATCGAGTGTTCCTGTTGTGGACCAATCCACAGAAACATCCGATATATAGGTATCTGAACCGTCATAACCTGCTGCGTATAATACAAGAGTCTGATCTGTTGTTATTACTGTATCCCCAACAACCTTACCACCATTGTTGGGCTGAGTACGGATCTTTATATGATCCACCTGAGAAAACAAAAGAGATGGCATGACCGATGAAAAGAATATCAGGAGATTTAAAAGAAAGCTTTTCTCTCTTATTTTAAATATCTCTAACATACCCTTTTTCTAAATTTTTAAAAAGCAAAGTATTAAGGCATGCAAACAGCATACCACTATTAGATACATATTGGTAAATGTTTTTAATAGAATAAAAATCAATAATATATAAGCTCTTGAAAGATTTGAAATTGAAGATGTTATGTCCAGGACATGGTAAATAATCGTCCACTACTACTTTAACATTGCCCTTAGGAGAATCAATATCCCCTTACCCTCGTTCTCGGCAAGCCTGAGATTTTGCCTAGCTCTCTTATATTTAGAATTAATTTCGCACGCCTTTCCAAATTGGAACAGAGACTTCATATAAAGATTTCTACACTGTATTAGATATGCAATTCCCAACATGTTTCTTATGTCGGGAAAATCGGGATGTTTTTTTACCAGCCTCTCAAGCATGCTCACATAATCGTCTACAACCTTCTTATCTTTTCCACTGTCGCCATAAATGTAGTTAAGATAAAAGTAGTGATGAAAATCAAGATCTATCACTTTTGGTATATTCAATGAGATCTCCTTCAATAACAGATGTGCACCTTTTCTATCACCCTTGTGTATTTTTCGTACTGCCTCCTCAAAATTCTTTGTCTTAAATCGCTCTGAAATAGAAACCGTCCTGTTTAAATGTTCCCTTACTCTATCCATGCACTCCTTTTCATTGAAATCACCTCTTTCATCCTGGTTGTTTAAGATTCGCTCAAGGAGGGTCAGTGCAAGAAAGAAATGAGCCTCATCATAAACCGGATTAATTAGCAGTGCTTTCTCAAATGAATCGACGGCCTCAGAATAGAGTTTACCCGAATAATATGCCACACCGAGTTTAAACCTTATGTCTGCATACGTAGGGCTTACCTCCACCCCCTTTTCTAATACCTCTATCGCCTCCTCTACTCCTCCTCTTTTTAAATATGAACTGCCTAAATTTAAATACAACTCACCAATAGAACTATCATATTGAATAGCAAGTTCAAACTCGCTTATTGCTTCGTCAATGAGTCCCCATTTAAGAAACATCAATCCAAGTTTATTCATGCTCACAGGGTGACGCACAGTCTTTACTCTTGCAGAAATAGAATAGAGAAACTCAATACAGTTCACACTCTCCAGATGATACCTTTCGATCTCTGCATTTAAATCTTGAGGAGAGAGACCATCATCATACTCTCTCCACACCTCTGCTAACTTCCGCCCTCCATCAAAAAGTATCGATACTATTCTTCCCTCCTCTTCATGTATATCTGTATGAAGAGAGAGATTTCTGTCCCTCGTATGTATGCTTGTCCTATGACTACTTCCCACCCTTTTTCTCTCGAATTTTTATCGAATAATCATGACATTAGTGAACAAATTGCTGCTACATTGACAATATCATCCACGCTGCAGCCTCTGGAAAGATCGTTCGCCGGTTTGCGCAACCCCTGTATCACAGGCCCAACCGCTTCTGCTCCAGCCATTCTCTGTGTCAATTTATATGCAATGTTGCCAGCATCAAGATCGGGAAAAATCAGCACGTTTGCCCTTCCTGCAACAGGACTACCCGGCGCCTTTTTTGCCCCAATCGATGGAACAATTGCTGCATCTACCTGAAGTTCTCCATCCACAACAAGTTCAGGTGCACGCTCTCTCACAATACGGGTCGCCTCTTTTACTTTATCTACCATAGGATGATCTGCACTTCCATATGTTGAAAAGGAGAGCATTGCTACTATTGGCTCCTCACCGGTCAGCCTTTTGTGAGTCTCTGCAGATGAAATTGCTATGCTTGCAAGCTGTTCTGGATCCGGATCTGGTACCACGGCTCCATCTGCATATGTAAATGGCCTGTCCCATCCAGGAACAATCATTAAAAAAATGCTTGATACTATTGATATGTTCTCTGCCAGTCCTATGCACTGGATCGCAGCCCTCAGCACGTCTCCTGTAGTGTTGACCGCTCCTGCCACACTTCCATCGGCCTCACCACTTGCTACCATCATTGCACCCCAATAGAGTGGTTGTGTAACTATCTCCTCCGCCTCTCTCTGGCTGATCCCCTTGTGCTTTCTTAGTTGATAAAAATTCTCTGAATAAATAACCCTTTTATCAGACTCATTGGGATTTGCTATTTGGGCTCCTTTCAAAGATACTCCGATGCTCTCTGCTCTTTTTAAAATCTCATCCGAATTGCCAATCAATGTTACTCGGCAAATCTTTTCATCGATGAGCTTCTCTGCTGCTCTTATCGTTCTCTCTTCATCTCCTTCTGGAAACACTATGTGTTTATTCATTCCAGAAGCCTTATTTCTTATCTGGCGTAGAATATCCATCTGACTCCTCTTTCTGATTTTTACTATTTTCTACCAATCTTCTTCATCAATGCATCAACTACTACATCAGGAAGAAACTGATCAACGTTTCCTCCAAGTCTTGCTATCTCTTTTACAATTGTGGAATTTAAATAGGTATACTTTTCACCTGGCATCAGATATACTGTTTCGAGCTTTGGCATCAATTTTCTATTCATAAGTGCCATCTGAAACTCATATTCGAAATCTGATATTGCCCTTAGCCCTCTTATAATAACCGATATTCCTCTTCTCTCTGCATATTTTACAAGAAGATCATCAAATACATCTATCTCAAACCTATCCATACCGCTAACGCTATCTCTAACGAGCTTTGCTCTCTCTTCTAAGGAAAACAGGGGATTTTTATGCGGATTGTTTGAGATTGCTATTATGACCTTATCGAAAAGTTTCGATGCCCTAACGGCAATATCAAGATGCCCATTTGTGATTGGATCAAACGTTCCAGGATAAATCGCTGCTCTCATCTTTTCGGCTCCTCAATGATAAATTGATACTACACAGTGGCCAAACCTTCTCTGTTTAATCAACCTCATCGAATGTTTTCCACTGTCTGTGTCGTGCACCATGTGTTCAATCACTAGTAGACCATCTCCTTTTAATATCTGACTACTCTCAACGCTCCTTATTATCCTCTCCAGCAGAGATAGATCAAAAGGAGGGTCGGCAAGCACTATATCATATTTTGTGCTCGAACTTCCCAATCTCTTTAACTCCCTGAATACATCACCCACAACTATTTTTGTCCTCTCTTCAAAACCACACAATGATATGTTTCTTTTGATTAGACGAAAGTTATCCATGGATTTCTCAACAAAAACTACCTTAACTGCACCTCTGCTCAATGCCTCGATTCCCAGCGATCCACTACCAGAAAAAAGGTCGCAAATTATACTACCCTCCACTCTATCTCCAAGATATGAAAATATGAACTCCTTTACCCTCCCAGTAGTAGGCCTGACACTCAGTCCGGCCGGGCTAAACAACTTTCTTCCCTTTTCTGAACCCCCTATTACTCTAATCATCTCTACTACCAAAAATCGCCGAAAATCGGCGATCTTTTTATTTAATAAAACATTTCAAACATTCTTTTTAGTAATTGACAATAAAATCAAGTACCACCTTTACTCTCTTTGCCTGAAAATCTGATATCAAAACCGGCGCTATTGTCAGCTTGGATAATACAAAATTTCCCCTAAAGGAATTCAACCTTCCAAGAAATTTCAATGTGTTCTCCTTTGTTCCTCTGGCCTGAACACGGATATAGCTCTCCCTTTTCTCTGAATTCTCATACAACTTCTGCAGTCCGTAGACCTGAAGACCGTTCTGTACAAAAACAGTCTTTACTGCTCTGATAAAATCATCCGCAGAGGCAAACCTCTGAGGAGTGGCTGCAGAAGATGTTCCCAGACTCTGCGGCAGCTTCCCTGAAACGACTCCCCAGTAATAAATCTTACCTCCTGTTCTGTGTCGTTCCTCAGGAGAGACCTTTCTGTTGGTAGCATTAAGGAGCGTACTTATCCTGTGGCCCATGGACTTTGATACATTGGGCGTCTCTGAAACATACTCAACAAAGAATCTGTCCTTCATGAGCACGATTGCACCAAACTGATTGCTTTCTGAAAGATCTTTTAAAACTCTTATCGATGCATTTGAAAAAATCGGTGTCGATCCAGGTATCCCTGAATTGCTGCTTCTCATTATCTCTTTAACTTTTTTCGAAGAGACAGCACTATCAGGCCTTTCCTTGCCTGCAGATACCACTCCATGTAGAGGTGGCCTAATTACTTTTGGAGCACTCTTCTTAACGCTCTTTTGTTCCCTTGGCTGCAGAACAAACATATATATACCTGTACCAATTACAACAATGGCAAGGGCTATCCATACTCCAACAGAGGTCTTTTTCTTCTTCGTCTCACCAAAATCATAATCTTCTGCCTCCCCTCTCTCCTCAATCTCTTCAAGATCAGGTATCTCCTCATCAAAGAGTTCATCATCCAGAGACTCCGACTTTGAGGATTCCTCATCAAACAGAAAATCATCTCCCAGCTCATCTTCTATATCTTCTCCCTCCTTTGGGACAGACTCCTCCTCCTCCTTTTTCTCCTTTTCTTTGTCTTCATCTTCCTTGAAAAGATTAATGTCAACCATGGATCTATGCCTCCATGTTAGGAGTTAAATTCTTCCTCCTCACTGCCCACCCTTTACAGGAGTGTATTTAGATTTCAGAAGCATACCGACCGCTGGAACAATCTTCTCTGGAAAACGGCTGTATTCTTCAAGCTCATAAACTGATTGAGCAACCTTTACTTTACTAAATGGATTAACAATCTCAACAGGAATATTGACTGATGAAGAAAAAGATTCATAAAATCTTCTTACATTGCCTGTACCTGTTAAGAAGATACCGCTCAAATCATCTACTCTTTCACCCAATTTATGTCCGAAAATCAGACGACGCAACTCTTTTAATATCATCTCTACAGCCCTGCCTTCATCACTCAAATTCGATGATGAGGACTCCTCGTCAATGGAAAAAAAATGGGAGAGAAAGTATTCCCTGTCGCGGATGAAGATAAAGTTTAAATAACTATTCTGTACATCTATTATTGCAGAAATCCTATCAGGCTTTGTATCATAATTTGATACTACTACACGGATAGATGAAAAAATATCTATGTCGACCTCTCTTAATTTCAAGCCCATCCTGTGAACCATAGAGTGAATGAAATCTATCACGACTCTTCTTACAACAATCACTACATAGGTCGGATTGCCACTCGGTGTTTGAAAGGGTAGACGCTGAAACTCTACAACAAACTCCTCCAATGGTGAAACAAGGGATTGTTCTGCCTCCCACCTCATATGATTTTCTATAAATTCATCCTCAAGCCCTATCGCAACCGGAATCTTCCGTATTGTAACTATCCCCGAATTGAGAACAACCCCTGTATCGCAACCCTTATTAATATTGATCTTTTTGCCAAGTCTCTCTAAGATCTCATAAAGGCTTCCAGAATCATCTCTCTCTGCCTTTAGAGTCTCAAGATCGAATGGCTGTATTAATTCCTTTGTGGCAATGCTCTGAATAACACCATCTTCCATCACTACTAAAGTTATATATTCGGGCTGAAATGAGATACTTACAAATTTTTGTGATGGAAAATTCAATTCTTCTATCTTTCCATTTTGATCCAGCTTTTATTTCCGTCCATATCGATATAACCATGCTTCTTTATTTTTGCCCCACCAAACAACTTCTCGATCGTGGATAGTTTTAGCTTAACATATACAGTATCTTTTGTCTCCGGATCTATCATGACTGCCTTCTTAACCTTCGATGTGTCTATGATAGGACAATCTACACGAAAATAGTTGCCTGAACTGTTCTGTATAGCCTTGATTAAATAGGGCACATTTGCATATGGACACACTCCGATTGACTCTGCTATCTTGTCACGCAGAATAGATAGTATGCCGAGCCGGTAAAGTTTGTTCTTTTTCCCTTCTTTGCTCAGCTTTTCAAACTCCTTCCATAATCTCTTACCATCAGGAAGATTCAGTCCTGCCACTAAACTATCTATACTTTCTTCACCAAACATTGCCACCCAATCAACACAATTGACTATTCTCCTCCGAGTCTTGCCCTTGGAGGCGAGTTTCTTCTGCTCTTCCTCCCAGAGCGTGATCTTTGCAGTCCTCCACAGTTCATTCTTGATCAATCTCCACAGACTCTCTCTATCTGACTCTTTTTCTTCAAACCATTTATCTCTGGTTTCATCCTCCCAGCTAACTCTCCTATCGCTCTCCCATACATTCCTGATGAGATCTTCCACCACTTTTCTTTCCTTTTTCTTCCACCTCTCATATTCCTGCTCTTTTATTGAATCCTCAACTGTGCGCCAGAGTGAATCCTTCTTGACATTGAAGATCTCCCTGAATACCCATGCAGAATCTATTGCCGCCTCTTTTTTCTCTGGCTGTTTTACAGTATCGGCAGTAACCACTGCAACAGTAGTATCTACACTTCCTTCTTCCATTACGCTACTGGTATCCTCTGTCTCAATCTGCTCCTGAGTGCTTCTCTTTTCTCTCGGAAGAGGCCTCAATTTTTTGTTCATATCTTTTAACCATCTCTGACGTCTATAACTCTTCCAGTACCTCGAAACTACCCTCTCCCACATATCTCTGTTTTCTTCAATCCACTTATCCTTCTCCTGCTCCCATAAATTGTACTTTGCATCTCTCCAGAGCAGCTCTTTTTCACCTTCCCATATCTGCTTCTTAATAGAATTCCAAATAGAATCCCTATCTGCAGCAGATAGAGTATCCATACTCTCTTCCCACACGACTCTTCCTTCTTTCTCCCACTTATCCTTATCTGCAGGTTTCCAAACATCTGTTCTTCTTGCTTCTTTTATCATTTCAGAAAGAGTCCTGTAAAAATCTGCTCTATAATACTTCCATCCTCTTGTCTTTACGACTGAAGTCCCTCTTCTTATCTGAGCCTCTGTCTGTCGGGCTATGCGCCTGGGAGCACTGCCTTCGCTTATTATTGACCAGAATACTACTTCTGGAATCATTTTCTCCCATTCGACAGCTTCATCAATCAATTTAAAATCTTCTGTTGTGTCTGCAGCCGCCAATTTCTTATCCAGCATATTTATGAGCTTGTAATCGAGCGAATCCCATCTGGAGAGATAATTTAATGGCTCTCTGTTTTTTAGATTATTAATAATCTGGCTTCTTAAATCATCAACAAATCCACTTCTTGTTATCATACTCTTCAATTCTTTAGTTGTAACAATATCATCCCAATTGATAAATGTGTCTAGGGCTGCCACACGCTTTGGATCTGCAAAAACCTTATCTATCAGCTTTGGGATGCTGTCTGTATATGCGTGGTCTATGAATAAAAACCTCTGCTCAAGCGTATTGATTGCTTCCATTCTCGTATGGCACGCCTTTTCTAACTCCTCCTCTCTATTCCACACTCTCGATGGATAAAGAATTGCTGCTATCAGCGCCACAACTAAAATCACAATCAAGATCTCATAAAAAATACTACCTCTAGATTTGTCTGCCATTTGCCTTCCTCCTCTGCAGATTTAATTAAAATTAATTCAATATTATATATGGTTTAATTTTTTGAAATTTCTTCTTCCCTATTCCTCTAACCTCCATTAATTCTTCGATTCTTTTAAAACCACCATGATCTTTCCTGTACCTTACTATCCTCTCCGCAACAACAGTGCCAATGCCCTCAAGCCTCTCAAAATCCTCCTTTGATCCTCTGTTTAACGAAACTACTATTTTCTCCTCTTGATGAAAATTCTCTGTTTTTATACTCCCTTTATTATCATAAACTATCTCTGGTATTGGTTCCCATCTCTGCCTATATACCCAGATACAAAATCCTATAATAAAAGTAACAATTAAAAAAATCAGTACTCCTGTCTCTCTTCGAGTAAATCCCAGCATAACTTTTTCCATTCAAGATTTCATTTTCTAGGATTAATCTCATTAAAATTACTCAACTTTCTGAAGAGTTCTTTTGCCTCTTTTGATAGCTTCTGTGGTGTCCAGACTACTACCTTTACAAGCTGATCTCCCTTTCCATAACTGTTCAGATGAGGTATTCCCCTCCCCCTCATTCGTAGTATCTTTCCCGATTGTGTTCCTGGATCAATATGAAGTCTTGCCTTGCCTGTCAGGGTTGGTATCTCTACTTCATCCCCAAGGACCGCCTGCGGTATGCTAATATAAAGAGTATACAATATATCGTCTCCATGCCTCTCAAAAGTCTCATCCCTGTCTTCCTCTATTAGTACGAATACATCCCCCGGAGGACCGCCCTTTGGGCCTACATCACCCTGACCCTTCAGTGTAATATAATTTCCAGATGCAACACCTGCCGGTATCTTAACTTTAATCGTGCTCTCTCCCCTCTTCCTCCCCTCTCCATTGCACTGCGGACATGGAGACTCTATAATCTTTCCTTCACCACCACATCTGGTGCATGTTGTTATATTTACAAACTGTCCAAAAAAAGATCTACTCACCTGTTTAACCTGTCCCGTTCCATAACATAGAGGACACGTCTTTATATCTGAACCCGACCTTGCACCACTTCCTCCACACGCATCACAGACAATCTTCTTCTTTATCTTGATCTTCTTTTCAACACCTGTTGCCACTTCCTTCAGAGTGAGAGACAATTTTATTTGAAGATCACTTCCTCTCTTAGGTCCCCTCCTTTTATGAGAAGTCCCAAAAAAATCTCCAAAGCTGCCAAACCCCTCCATGAATGTTCTCAGGGCATCGGATAAATCAAAATCAAAGCCTCCAAAACCTCCTGGCCCGCCCTTGAGTCCTTCATGGCCAAATCTGTTGTATAACTGACGCTTATCCGGATTGCTCAATACTTCATATGCTTCAGAAGCCTCCTTAAACTTCTCCTCCGCCTCTTTGTCTCCTGGATTTCTATCTGGGTGGTACTTCATTGCAAGTCTGCGATATGCCTTCTTTATCTCTTCTTCTCCTGCCTCCCTCGAAACACCCAGAATTTCATAATAATCACGCTTTGTCATGCTGAGGACTCCACCCTATTTACTAACCACAACCTTTGCATGCCGAAGCACACGACCGTTGAGCAGATATCCCTTTTCATGTTCCTCAACAACGACTCCTGCAGGGGTCCCTTTCTTGCTTATTTGAAGAAGAGCGTCATGTTTTTCCACATCAAATTCTGTTCCAACAGACTCCATGGGCTCGAGGCCATATTTTCCGAGTATCAACATCAGTTTCTGATAAATCAACTCCACTCCCTTGCGGAACTCTACATCGTCTTCCCCACTGTTTGAAATTTTCAAAGAACGCTCTAAATCATCTACTACTGGTAATATATCCTTTATAAGATTTTCATTAGCATTCTGGATTATATTAGCAATCTCACGCTCTGTTCTCTTCCTATAATTATCAAGCTCTGCTACTCTTCGCAGAAGCCTTTCCTTTAACTCCTCTATCTCCTTATTTGCTTTTTTCAACTTTTTCTGGCACTCTTCTGCCTTGACCTTATAAGAAACCCTCGATTTTGTGCTCTTTTCTGATTTTTCCCCTTCCTTTGTAGATCCTTTCCTTCCACTCATTACCTTAATACAACTCTCCCAAATTTACTGTCTAACTCAAGTATCTGCTGATTGTTGTAGCCATTGTCTCCACAAGAGGTAAAATCTTTCGATATGGCATTCTCTTCGGGCCAATTATGCCAAAAGTACCAATGTCTTTCCCTCTTCTATAAGATGATGCTATCACTGTAAATGATTCAAGCCTTGAGTCATTATTCTCTCTTCCGATTCTTATTTCAGTACCGTCCACGTCTTTTAAAAACACATGCATAAGATCTTTCTTATCATCAATCAATCCAAAGATCTTTAAAAGCAATTCTCTATCAACAAACTCCGGCTGATTCAATATGTTTTTTGTTCCTGCGGTTATGACCTCTGGATCAGAAAATTTAAACAGCTTCTCGGATGATTCTGTTATCTTACCAAGAATTGTCCTTGTGTTGATCTCAACATCTTTAACCCTGTCTTTTATCGAGTTTCTTATCTCTCTAAGCGTTAGCCCTGTTAACCTCTCATTCAAAATACTTTCTGCGGCTCTTAAATCCTTATTTTTAAAATCTGAGTCCAGCTCGAGTATTACAGTCTTCGGCAGCCTGCTTCTTATGTGTATTACAGCCAATATCTTCTTCTCTGATAATTCGACCAATTCCAAATGATCAAATATTCCCCATTCCATCCAGGGTGTTAAAACCACGCCAAGCTCATTTGAAATTTTTCCCAGTAGCCTTGATGCCTCCTCAAGAATCCTTTTTACCTCACCACCTGCCCTTCTCATTCTCTCATTAATAAAGAGTTGATCATAAGAAGGAATCCTTTGCTGCCTCAGCAGATTATTCACATAGAATCTGTATCCTTTATCTGTGGGAATCCTTCCTGCAGATGTATGAGGCTGCTCAATATACCCCATTTTCTCCAGATCTGCCAATTCATTGCGCACTGTTGCAGGACTGCAATCAAGGCAGTACTTTTCGACAAGGTTTTTAGATCCAACAGGAATTGTCGAATCAATGTAACTAATTACTAAATAACGAAGAATCTTCTTCTGTCTTTTAGTCAACTCTTCCATCTGTACAAATATTCTGTCATAACCCAAAAAAAACCAAATATAAGATAATCATTTTTCGATATAGTGTCAAGGTAAAAAAACGGCGGTATACTACCTGTTTAAGAACCTCTTAATACCAATCTGGCTTCCCAACATCCCAAAAATAAACCCTACCGCAATGGGTAAAAATACTGCTATAATATGAATATTTATTGAATATGGAAATACTTTTTGAAACAATTTAACCATCCCAAATCCAAGAATGGATGCTATCATACCACCAACAACTCCCTGAATCATTCCCTGTATTAAATATGGCCTCCTTATAAACGATCGAGTTGCTCCTACAAGCTTCATGATCTGGATATTTCTCCTCTGAGATATGATTGTTAAGCGAAGTGTGTTTGCAATTAAAAAGATCACTATTAACAACACTACAATAAATGTAGCAGCATATCCGATTAAAAAATCTTTCCCATATTTATCTACTGCCTCAAAGACCCTGTTATGATAGACAACATCTTCAACACCTTTAAGAGATCTAATCTTCTTGACAAGGGCTTCAGTCTTTCCATAACCGATCTCTTTTGTATTAAGAACAACTACGAAATGTTTTGGCAGAGGATTACTACCCAAAATTGAAACCGGATCTATACCAAGATCTTCTCCAATATCCTTCATGAACCTCCTGAGTGCTTCTTCCTTTGAGATAAATACAACCTTTTCAACACCATTAAAATCTGATATTTTCTTTCTTATATTTTCAATCTCATCATGGGTTATAGTTGTATCAAAAAAGACTCCGAGATTCATCTTTAAATCAATGATTTCACGGATATTTAATCCTACGATCAGAAAAAGATCGAGAATTGTCAGGGTAACAACAATTATCGAGATTGTAATTGCAGTTGCAAGCCTTGCTCTCTTCAGAGCCCTGACTCCTTCACCAAAAGAATATAATATGTTCAGGCTCATTCTACGATCCTGCCCTCTCTTAGCATTACTACTCTAGCAGGTATTTTCTTCTGAAACTCCTCCTTATGTGTTGCCATTACTATGGCAGTACCCTTTCTATTTATCTTTAGTAACAGATCCAGTATCTCGTTTGTTGTTTCAGAATCCAGATTTCCTGTGGGTTCATCCGCAAGCAGAACAAACGGCTCATTAGCAAGAGCCCTTGCTATTGCCACTCTCTGCTGCTCTCCTCCAGATAGTTCCTGAATCTTAGAATACCTCTTATGACTCAAGCTCACCTCTGCAAGCACCTGAAAGACCCTCTTCTTTATTCTTCTCCTCCTAACCCCGGTCGCCCATAATGCAAATGCAACATTTTCGAAAACATCTCTGTCTTCTAAAAGTTTAAAATCTTGAAATATAAAGCTGACCTTTCTTCTTAAAAGTGGAATCTGATTTTCACGTATTGTCTCAGAGTCAAAATCTGCAACAACAACCCTTCCCCGTGTTGGAAAATTCTCCATATGAATCAAACTCAGAAGAGATGTCTTACCTGCGCCACTCGGACCGATTATACAAACGAAATCACCGGCATCAACATGAAGATTTATATCAGCTAGAATCTGATTGTTTCCGGCCCAGTACCATACATTAGTGAGCCTGATCATTCCACCTCCCTGCAAAACACAAAATGGACTCTGTCGGAGTTCTCATTGCCAGATCTAAGGCTAATACCATCAAACATCCCAACCAATCTCATTCCGCTCTCTTCTGCTGCCTCCTCAAATGTTACTAGTGGATAAATGTACTGAATATGGTGTTCACAGTAGATTTTTTTCTCCTCATTTGAGTATATTTCAACCTCCGTATGAAGAATCCTCTTGTGCACCTCATACCAGCTCCTGCGAAAAACATCGCCCGATTCTGTCTCTGTTTGCTCTGAATAGTTGAACCAATATTTCATAACATGATTGTGTGTAACTACATCAAACACAAACAGGCCCCCTCTGGCCAATATCTTCTTTACTTCATTAAAAAGGTTTTTAATCTCCGTGATATTTAGATACTGTATTGAATCATAGATACATATAAACCCATCCCATCCCCCACGAAGTGAAATCTCTCTTAAGTCTCCCTGCCAAAGTTTTACACCCCCCTTTTTCCTGGCCTCTCTAACCATATCGTATGATAAATCAAATCCCGCAACACTGAATCCCTTCTTCCTCAGGAATAACATCAAAGTTGCGGTCCCGCATCCACCATCAACTATTCTGCGTCCGCCATTACCGAACAGATCAAAAATACGAGATATGAAGTTTGCCCATTGATCGTAATCGACATGGTTCATTACCCTGTCATAAACTCGTGCAAAATGAGAATACCGCCCTACTTGACCTCTTGTGGATAATATCTTTCTGAAAGAATGTTTTATCTGCAAAAATGTTCCCATCCACTGAAAGGAATTTTTTTCCTCTTTCCCTCTTCTTCAATCAATATTCCTCTGTGCTTTGGAATCATCTCTCCAATCACCGATATAAAGGGCTCTCTGTCTTTTTCCTGCCACTGTCTTATTCTATCAGGATCGGCAGTAAAAAGAAGTTCGTACTCCTCACCGCTTTCGAGAGCAAACATCAGGGGAGAGATCTTTTTCCTCTCTGCCCATATCATGACCTCTTCTGCTATTGGTATCTTCTCTGCCCATATGATGCATCCCAGTCCGCTCTGTTTACAAAGATGATGAATCTCTGATGAGAGCCCATCACTTATGTCGATCATAGAGTCGATCCTCAGCTCTCTTATGAGTTTTCGTGCCTGATTAATCCTTGCCTCTGGCATGAGAAACTTTTTAATAGATCTACTAAAACGATCCCCTGTACTGCCACCTTTTAGTGTCTCCAATCCGAGTCTTGCACCGCCCAGCTCCCCGGTTACACAAAGAAAATCTCCAATCCTTGCACCACTGCGACTGATTAAAAATTCCCTCTCAACCTCACCTAAAACAGTAACAGATATAAAGGCCGCATTTTTCGATCTTGTTGTATCGCCTCCAACCACAACACACCCATATTCATCACCGCAGCTCTTGATACCTCTATACAAAAGCTCCACATCCTCCACTTTCCATTTCTCTGGAATGGCTATAGACACAACAGCAAATCTCGGAATAGCGCCAACCGCTGCTATATCACTTAGATTTATTGCGAGTGTTTTCCATCCGAGCGATTCCAGCGGAGTGTACTTCAAGTCGAAATGAACACCCTCGACCATTGCATCTGTAGTTAGCACTGAGAAGCGATTACTACCAATATTCAGCACAGCAGCATCATCGCCCATTCCAAGAATGATGTTATCAGAAGATTTTTGAATGATCCTGCCGAGTCTATCGATCAGGCCAAACTCTCCCAAATCGGCAATCTTCACTCATCCCCCCACAACCTTTACTACAACTCTTCTCTTCCTGGGGCCATCAAATTCGCAGAAGAATATCGACTGCCATGTGCCTAATACCAATCTGCCACCTGAAACTACTATGGTGATCGAGGGCCCAAATAGAGTGGACTTTATGTGGGCAGCAGAATTTCCCTCAGCATGGAGATACCCATCCTGAAAGGGAACTATCTTTTCTGTCTCTTTAATAATATCTTCAACAACATCAGGATCTGCATTCTCATTTATTGTTACTGCTGCTGTAGTGTGAGGAACCCACACAATACATATTCCTTCACTGACACCGCTTTTCTTCACGGCCTCTTCTATTAGAGAGTCTATGTTGATCAATTCTGTTCTGCGATGGGTTGTTATTGATATCTCTGTCATCATGACTAAAAATTTAGTTACTAATTACATCTTTTGCAAATCTTTTATTATCATCCTCTACTTATGAACCCTTCTTAAGAAATCCTCTATCTCCGGCACACCACCCTGAAAGATTAGATATCCATTATAAGGTTCTCTTTCAGTGATCTCTCCATTTATGGGTTTCAGCATTATCTCTTTGACCTTTTCAGGATCATCTGTCTGTCCAAGTGCCCAGCCGAGTTTAATATATGCCACCTCTGGCAGCATGTTCTCAGCAGGAATTACTCCTTTAGCCATCAAATCTCTACCTGTATCATACACAAACATGTGTACATAGCCCCACAGGGTCTGTACGGTCATATATATTACAACTCCCTTTTCAACAGCACTCTTGATAGCAGGATAAACGGGTTTGTTGACGTGTCCCAGACCCGTGCCTGCTATTACTATTCCCCTGTATCCTCTCTCTACGAGTGAATCTATTATATCACGATTCATGTTGGGATAGTAATAGATAAGTGCCACCCTCTCTTCAAAAAAGGGATATATGTCTACTCTATTATCGTTTCTTCTTCTATTATAATCGTTCCGCAATGGTACTATTCTATCTCTCTCAACCATGGCCAGAGGAATGTCCCCTATCGTACGGAATGTTGACCTGTATGATGAGTGCATCTTCCTCACCCTTGTGCCTCTATGCAGAAGAGCATACTCATCTGAGGTAGGTCCAAACATACAAACCATAACCTCTGCTATATCCGATTTTGCTGCTGTTGTGGTCGCATGAATCAGATTGAGTGCAGCATCGGATGACGGCCTATCAGATGATCGCTGTGATCCAACCATGACTATTGGAACAGGTGGATTCTGTACCATAAATGCCAGAGCAGATGCTGTATGGTGCATTGTATCTGTTCCATGGCCTATTACTATTCCATCCACTCCCTTCTCTATCTCCCTGCCGATCGCTTCCGCAAGAACCAGATACTGTTTTGGACCCATGTTTTCACTGAACACGGAAAATAGCTTCTCTGTGGTTAGGTTACATATATCTGCAAGCTCTGGTACTGCTCCATAAAGCTCACCAGGCGTAAAGGCCGGTATAACCGCACCTGTACGATAATCAAGTCTTGAGGCTATTGTTCCGCCTGTGCCGAAAAGTTTTATGTTTGGTTTTTCCTGTGAAAAAGGAAATTCTTTTTCTGGAATCTTGTAGTGGGCCTTTCTGTAACCAATCTCTTTTATAGAACTAATTGTGTTTACGTCAATTCCTATATTATATCCGTTGTCAAGCTTCAACACCAGATGATAGTCGTCGTCATTTTCCGATCTTGGAAGAATGATTCCCTTAAACTTTCCTCTCGTTGTATCTATGTCCACTTCGCTCCAAACTCGAATGCCGAACCTCTTTAAAACGCTCAATCCTCTGCCCTTGTATCCCTTAAACATATCGTTCATGATAGATCTCCATCTATGGCACTCCTCAATCTTCTCAAATCGATGTTTCCGATGGCAAGTGGTCGCAACCTGCCCATTATCCATCTTGCCTCTGCATCTTCACTCTTTGATCTTCTTAACCTCTTAAACTCCTGTCTCAGTTCGGGTATTCTGGAGATTATCTCCTTCTCTTTTCTTTCTTCATACCCTATAATTTCGAGAATCTCCTCTGGGCTCCTCTCAGGGTATACAAATGCATTCTTTATCATATCTTTGATTATATTTCTGTGCAGCCCATTTTCATAAACAAAATCAATGATTCTGTTGATCCTCTCATTATTAATCCGCTCTGAGCCGTCTGTCTGACCCTCAACATACTTCAAATACTCTCCAAGCAGAGTGCCGATAAATCGTGGATCCTCCCCCTTCTCCTCGACAACCCTTCTAATTATCGGAAAAAGATTTCTCCGCATTATATATCTATATGTTTGCTCTGGTATTTTCCATTCCCTCAGTCTATTTAAAACTCTGTCTATATTTTCAGGAAGTCCTTCTCTAACAGACTCAATCATGGCCTCATCGATTGGTATTGGTGCAGAGTCGGTGTCAGGATACATTCTGTCCGGTCCTGGAAGCACCCGCTCAAAGAGTGTTGTGCCGTCTGGCATCGGCTTTCGTGTCTCATTTGGCACACCCTCAAATGCAAGCAGACATCTCTCCTCCACCGTCTCAATTGCTGTCTCCATGTCATCTTCAGGTCCAAATACTATTATCTGAGCATCATTTTCCCCTGCACCAAACATCTGCCTGAGCAGAACAGAATCTTTACCATCAAGTGCTCTCTTATCCAACATTTCGGTATGAACCATATTGGGTTTTTCAATACAGGCGATCACTTTCAATCTATCAGATATCTCATCTCCAAAGGTTCTCCCTGGCTGTGTAAAAAAAGAAAGTATAGACTTAAAACCCGGGAGGTTAATGCCCACAAGAGCACATCCCATCTTCTGGGCCTTCTTTAGTATTTCTGAGTTTATCTTCGAATCAATCGCTTTGTGGACAATCTTCCAGCTCGATGGCTGTTTAATCCTCTTCTTCAAAATCTCTCTTATTATCAAAAGCGACCTCTGGCGGAATGCTTCGTTGTGTGTAAGTTCTGGTATCCAACGAACATGAGCAACTCCCTTTATCTCGACTCTCCTGCCTCCTGTTATGCTCACATTAACATCTTCTCTTGCTGCTCCAATGCCTGTATTCACCTTGCCTGTACTGCGTGATAAAAATCTTATATGGTCGGCAGCCTCCTCTGCCTCATCAGGGGTCTTTAGGTCTGGATATGTCACGGTCTCTATAAGCGGCATGCCAAGACGATCGGTTGTATAGATGCGCTCGTGTCCAACATCCGACACCTCTCTGCACGCATCCTCCTCGATGCTGAGCTGGATGATCCGAACTTTCTTTTTTCTTAACTGAATCTCTCCATCAATACCAACAATTGCAGTCCTCTGGAATCCTGTTGGAATCGACCCATCCAGATACTGTTTTCTTGTTATGTGAAGCTCTCCGACTATACTGGTCTTTAGAAGTAGTGCCATCTCCATCGCAATCCTCAAGGCCTCCCTGTTCATTGGAAAGGGCGGAGTATCGTCTATGTCATAGGTACACGCAGATTCATTCTTGATTCTATATATGATCTTCTTTCTTGTCTTGAACTCCATCAGAGCAGTTCCATCATACTCACCTAACTCACTGAGAGTCGGCCTCATGTGACGAATAATCTCTGCATCATAATCATCTCCCTTATGATAGAGACCCGATGGACATCTGCAGAAAAGCTTTTTCTCTGTCTTCAACTGTTGATGTATTTCAAGACCGCACTTAAATCCCATCTTTGAGTATACATCTCTTGTTGCCTCTTTTCTCGGAACATAACCAACAACTCTCTTGCTCTCCTCATAATTCAAGAGAGGATTAAAGCCTTCTGTCATATATTTAACCTCCACAAATCAGAACAGGTTGAATCCAGCAAACATTTTAAAACTTCTTAATCACCTCTTCCAGGGCCTCTATGAATCTTACATTTTCAGATTCCATTCCAACCGTAACCCTCAGATTATTAGGCAATCCATAATTTGCCACAGGCCTTGTAATTACACCTCTTTCTAAAAGTGCCTGATATATCGAATCTGCAGGCCTGTCGAATTCGAGCAGTATGAAGTTTGTCTGAGATGGATACCATTTAACCCCAAGACGGGTTAATTCCTGCTCAAGATATCTTCTGCCCTTTGAATTTATTTCCCGTGATCGTCTTACAAACTCCTCATCATCAAGCGCAGCCATTGCCGCAGCCTGTGCAACTCTGTTTACATTGAACGGTGGCCTGACCCTATCAATATAATTCACGAGCTCTCTGTCTGTTATTCCATAACCAATCCTGAGTCCTGCAAGGCCGTATATCTTTGAAAATGTTCTGAGAACAATGAGGCGATGTCTGTGTGGTGCATATTTGAGTCCATCCGGAATACTCGGATCATCGATATACTCTGCATATGCCTCATCGAGACATATTATTATATCCTCATTTACCCTATTTAGAAATCTTTCAAATTCATTGACTGAAAATGCGATTCCAGTAGGATTGTTAGGATTGGCAAGAAAGATCACCTTTGTCTTTTCATTGACCGCATCTGCAATTCCATCGAGATCGTATGTAAAATTCTTCTTCAATGGTACTGCTATCTCCTTGCGATTATGAGCAATACTTGCCAGACGATATATAATGAAGGAAGGATCTGCTGTTACGATGTTCTCATCAGGAGCCACAAAGGTCCTTATTACAAATTCTATGATCTCATTGCTGCCGTTACCAATTATGATGTTGTGCGGCTCTACATTGTATTTCTGGAGATGAAGCGAAATCTTCTCCTTTAAAAAATAGCATCCTCCATCCGGATAACGATTTATTTCCGCACATGCTGCCTCTGCAGCCTTCACGGCCAGCGGAGAAGGCCCAAGAGGATTCTCATTGGATGAGAGCTTAACTGGTTTGTCTACTCCATACTCTCGCTGAGTCTCCTCTATGGGCTTTCCAGGTTTATACGGTCTAAGACTTTCAATATTGTGTGTTACTAAGGGCTTCATATAAACTCCTATTTTTATGCACGATTAAAAATTTATTGTACATGCAACACCAATCCTGTCTGACTCAATTATCGGAGTAATTGTACAATATTTTGAGTCGTTTTTTACAAGGAAACGGCCTATTGTATACCCAAGAAAGGCTCCAAAAAAAACATCTGAAGCCCAGTGTCTGTCCTCTGTTATTCTCGAGAGCCCTGTAAAGGTTGCAAGAGAATAACAAATCAGGGGTATGATGATCGGTCTTCTGTACTCTCCTGCTATAACAGACGCCGTACCCCAGACAACAATTGTATGTCCAGATGGAAATGAACTATAGTATGCATTTCTGCCCTTCTGGTATCTCTTAAAGATTCCACAAGGACCATACCAGCGATCCCTTCCATCATCTACACACGGCCTCTGTCTTCCGCTCAGGTGTTTAAAAACCTGTACAACTATACCTGTATGGATTATTGATTTTAGTACAAGAGCAGCCGTTCTCCGCATCTTTTCGTTTTTAAATATACTTCCTCCTGCAAATAAGAGCCCTGCAATACCTGCATCTATCTTACCATCACCAAGCCTTGTAATCCAGGGGCTCACACTGTCTACCCATCCGGATCTTCTCTGGTATCTCTTAACTTCTCTGTATATCGCCTCATCTGCTGTTATTAAGTAGACAGTTCCTGCTATTACTGAACCCCATATAACCGCATCCTTCTTTGTTAACCTCAGCGGCGAACTCCAGATTGCCTTCTCCTCTTGAATAAGGCCCCTTATGAATCCTGGTCTCTCTTTGAACTCTTCCGATGATGAGAAAACTGGAATCTCCCCCGCCTCGCAGACTCCTGCATGCACCGGGAAATTGCAGAACAGAATCATGCAGAAAACGATCTTCAATTTATTTATATCCAACTTCTGCTCGATTCTATTTTAAGTTTTCGTATACAATTTTGCCATCTACGATAGTCATTAATACATTCATGTTTAATATATCGGAAGGATCGATCTTTAGTAGATTTCGATCGCAAACCGTAATATCTGCCAGCTTACCTTCTTTAATCGAACCTCTTATGTCATCTTCAAATGCTGCATAGGCACAATTTATGGTATAGGCCTTAAGGGCCTCATGCACAGAAATCTTCTGTTCAGGAAACCATCCTTCCTTTGGAGTATTTTTAAGAGTTGTCCGATTTACTGCGGCATGAATGAGATACTTTGGATGTACTAGATATTCGGCAACAGTTGTGCCTGGCCAATCGGAACCAAAACAGAGAATCGCACCATTATCAAGAAGCGTCTTAAATGCATATGCTCCCTTACACCTCCCGTATCCTATCCGCTCTTCCATCCATCTCATGTCGTCAGAGAGGTGATAGGGATTTACCTCTGCTATTACATTGAGCTTCTTAAAACGCTTGAAATCCTGAGGCCTGACTACCTGCGCATGAATCACCCGAAACCCCCTCAGGTCGATCTTAAGCTCATCCTTTAACCTTTCATATGTATCGAGCATAAGTGCAACCCCTTTTGTCCCAATAGCATGAACATTAGAGACAAATCCTGCCTCATAACCAATCTTTATCAGTTTATACATCTTCTCCATGTTGCCAATTTTAAGCTCAGGATCATCACTGGTATGCCTCCTGTAATGGCCGCAGTTATCTGGCTGATCGTTGTAAGGTTTGAAAAAGAGTGCCCCATGAGTACCCATTATTCCATCTATGTAACCCTTTAATGCTCCATATCTGAGCCAGCGGTCCGGCTTTTTTGTCACTGGATGCAGACCCATCCTCAATCCCTTATCCTTTAATTCTCTTCCCCTGGAAAGATCGGGTCGAAGCCAGACACGGCAGGTCAATTCACCATTTTTCTGAAGCTCGACAAATCTTGCAGTCTGTTCAGGTACTGCAATATCGTGAATCTCAACGATCCCGCACTCCCTGAGATGCTTTAATGCTGCCCTGTTCTCATCCATCAATCTCTTATGGGACTTGGGTTTTATGACGCTCCTGATCCTTTTCAGTGCAGGAGAACCCTTTTTGATGAGCCCTGTAATTCTGCCGTCTCTGTCGATCTTCATTCCTGGCAATCTGACATTTATCAAACCTGCTGCCTTAAGTGCCGCCGTATTTGCCAGATAGAGTTCATAGTCGTAGCTGTTGAGAAGACAGGGATTTTTCTCTGTAATGTCATCGATCGTCCTGCGATCAGGCTCCCACCGCCTCTTCTTCTTTGATCCTGCCTTTGATGCGCCGAGTTCCCACTGCTCATATGCACCCCACAGACCACCTGTTATCCATTCTCCATCGTCAATTATGTTTACAACCCGCTCTATCTCTTTCCTCAAACCTCTGTCATCGGATACTGTCATGAGATTGGCATCGTTTATCAGCGAACCCGCCCTGTTGAAATGAACGTGTGCATCGATAAATCCGGGAAGCACAAATCTGCCTCCAAGATCGATGACCCTTGTGCCAGGGCCTACAAATCTTTCGATACTAGAGCTTCTGTCGAGAACAGCGGTGATTCTATTGCCTGTGATCACAACTCCCGATGCCCAAGGCCTCTCCTCTTCCATCGTATAGACCTCACAGTTTGTGAGTATTATATCTGCCTTCTTCATAGTGCAGGAGATGTGTAGAACAAAAGATAAGAACAATACAAAAAGTATTGATTTTTTCATCTTTATCTCCTCTGTTATCATCCTGACAGAGATCGAATGTTTGGGTGATACCATTTAAATCTATTTTTTGCTGGAATACATAATCTTTCCACCAACTATTGTATAAACAACTCTTGTGGCTGGTATCTCATCCTCAGGAACAGTCATGATGTCCTTGGATAAGACTGTAATATCTGCCAGCTTTCCTGGAGTCAGAGAACCCTTAATGTCTTCTTCAAAAGATGCATATGCACCATTAATCGTATATGAACGCAATGCCTCCTCTCTGGTCATGCACTGGTCTGGGAAAAATCTCGTTCCGTCCTTCAGCATACGTGTTACTGCAGCATAAAAACATGGAATAGGATTTACATCTTCCACAGGTGCATCTGTTCCATTGCATATAACCGCCCCACTCTTCATCAATTTCTGCCACACATAAGCACCCTCTTCTGCCCTCTTCCTTCCGAGTCTCTTTATTACCCAGGGCCCGTCAGATGTGCAGTGAACAGCCTGCATTGAGGCAATTATTCCAAGTCTACCAAACCTCGGTATGTCTGAAGGATTGAGGTGCTGGGCATGTTCTATCCGCCATCTCAGGTCTTTCTTATCGGGATGTGGTTTGAACGCCTCCTCATAGATATTGAGCGTTTCTCTATTGGCACGATCACCTATTGCGTGTGTGCAGAGTTGAAATCCATTCTCTATGGCAATCTTTGCAGTCTCTCTCATCGAATCTATCGGCTCTGTATTCAGGCCTGTAGAACTCGGAAGACTGTTGTAAGGTTTTAAAAGCCAGGCACCATGAGAACCGAGCGCTCCATCCATGAATCGTTTAATCGAACGAACAGTGAGCCTGTGATCTCCATAGCCCAGAATCTTATACTCAGAAAGATGTTTCCTTAGGCTGCTGTTCCCCTCAACTATCATGGCATTTATCCTTATTCCGAGCTCTCCTTCATCAACCATTTTCTTATAGAAATCGATTGTCTCAAAAGAAACCGATGCATCGTGAAGGCTCGTTATTCCTTTTGAAAGACACTCCTCTACTGCAAGACGGAGGATCTTTCTCTTCTCTTCTTCTATCTGCTGGGGCGTTCTTGCCCCCATTTCCTTTGCCATTGCTCGACCTATGAGTGATTGTGCTGTCTCTCTGAAGACCCCTATCGGATTTCCTCTACTGTCCCTGACAATTTCTCCTCCAGGAGGATCAGGAGTGTTTTTTGTTATCCCTGCAATCTTCATTGCCTTTGCATTTGCAATGCATGAGTGGCCACTCGCATGTGTAAGGAGTACAGGATTTTTTGGAGAGACTCTGCTTAATTTTGTATGGATAGGAAGCCCATCCACATTGGGTGCTGGAACTCTTTCCCATTTCTCCTGATGCCATCCACGTCCCACGATCCACTCACCCTCCTCTGCCTTCTCTGCTGCCTTTCTTACAATTTCAACAATATCGTCCCAGCTCTTTGCAACAGTCAGGTCGAGATTCAACTTAGCACGACCTATGCTCATGAAATGTGCATGAGAATCAATAAATCCTGGTATTGCAAGCTTTCCATCAAGATCTATCACCTTTGTAGATGGCCCTATATATGAGCGTATCTCCTCATCAGTTCCAACCGCTAAAATCTTATCCCCCCTCACAGCCAGTGCCTCTGTTTCTGGCCTCCTGTCGTCTACAGTAACAATCTTCCCATTAACAAGGACAAGTGTGGCACTGTTTTTTCCACAACCAGAAAACATAAAAACAAAAGCGTATAATAAGATTATGCAAAGCGTTGTTGTTTTAACCATTTTTTTCTCCTTAAAATTATATAATTATCTCATCTTTCTTATTCTAACCTCTATCTCTCTGTTTTCTTTAAGCAGTTCCACCAGCCTATTCGGATCTGTACTGCCGTAGTGATAGGGATAGAGAATCTTTGGCTTGAAAGATTTTGCAGCATCTGCCACCATTTCTGGAGTCATAGTATATGGAAGATTCATGGGAAGAAATGCAATGTCTATGCCCTTCAGCTTCTTCATCTCGGGTGTGTTTTCAGTGTCACCTGCAATGTATACTCTCTTGTCACCAAATTCTATTATATATCCATTCCCTACTCCCTTTGGATGAAAGGGCTGACCATTCGATCTTTTGTGAACAATGTTGTATGCAGGAACAGCCTCGACCTTTAATCCTTCAACCATTCTATGATCTCCATTTTTCATCACTATTCCACCATCAACCTTTCTTGTGCACCTTTCTGTCAACACGACAACAGTCTTGTCTGTTCTTATCTCCTTTAATGCCTTCAGGTCTAGATGATCTCCGTGCTCATGAGTCAAGAAAATTATATCGGCATCTGGAAGCCTGGAATAGTCTGCATAATCTGAAACTGGATCGACATGAATCACCATTCCATTGAATTCAAACATCAGAGTTGCATGAGCTATAAATGTAATAACAAGATTCCCCTCAGATGTTTTGATTGTATCCTTCTCAAATGATTCCTGCGCAGATAGTGTTGTCGTTAAAAGTGCAAAAAGACCACATATTAATAAAGTCTTGGCATACATGACACACCTCCCTATTATTTAAGAGACTGAAATTACAATCAAATATAGGCAGAATATTTCATTCGGTCAACAGTTTTTCTTTCTAATCAATATTGACTTTCAATTAAAAAGTATGTATTTTCATTATTGTAAAATGTCAAATAATATTCTGAAAAAATAAAATATGCAGCAAAATCATGACGATCTCAAACTTTTAGAAGAATTAAAAGTTGCTCATGACAAGATCGTTGAGCAGATCGATAAGGTGATAGTAGGTCAGAAGAGGATAATAGAAGAACTATTAATCTCTCTATTCTCAAGAGGACACTGTCTCATAATAGGAGTCCCAGGTCTTGCAAAAACGCTTCTCATTTCAACCCTCTCCAAAACTTTAAACTTAAAGTTCAGTCGAATCCAGTTTACACCAGATCTAATGCCATCCGATATAACAGGAACAGAGGTGCTTGAGGAGGACAAGACAACAGGTAAAAAAGTATTCAGATTCATAAAGGGGCCAATTTTTGCCAATATCGTTCTTGCCGATGAGATAAACAGGACACCACCCAAGACTCAGGCAGCACTGCTTCAGGCAATGCAGGAACACCAGGTAAGTTCATCAGGAGAAACATACACATTAGGAGAACCATTTTTTGTCATGGCAACACAAAATCCCATAGAGCAGGAGGGAACATATCCACTACCCGAGGCTCAACTCGACAGGTTCATGTTCAACATATGGATAGACTATCCGTCAGAGGATGAGGAGATTAAAATCGTTCATCTTACAACAGGAGGTCTTGAACCAGAACCCTCGACCGTAATAGATGGGAACAGAATAGTAGAGTTGCAAAAGCTAGTGAGAAGGATACCTGTATCTGATATCGTAGTTAAGGCTGCAGTAGATCTGGTCAGAAATACACGTCCAGACAATGAGAATTCACCAAAATTTATCAAAGATTGGGTAAGCTGGGGTGCAGGCCCCAGGGCCTCTCAATACCTTATTATTGGTGCAAAGAGCAGATGTGCACTGGACGGCAGACCTACACCGGACATTGACGATATTAGATATGTTGCCAAACCTGTACTTCAACACAGGATTGTCACAAATTTCAATGCCGAGGCCGATGGTGTTAGTGCCGCTCAGATAGTAGATAGATTATTAAAAAGAGAGTAAGGAGGAGCAATTGCCATGAAAAGAATAATCCGCATAGTATTTTTAATTCTTCTGCCACTTTTTCTATTTGCACAGTCAAACGTCGATGTTGTTGTTAAAAGGCTTGAAAAACTATCCATGGCATCTTTTGATGAGTGGAAGATGTCAACCAAGTTTGGTGATGTAAAGGAGGATATAAAAAGGTTCAGCAATCCTGATTTCGACGACTCTGACTGGGAAACTTTAAGAATAGGTCAGAGAGTCTATATCGACTCTTGCTGGCTTCGAAAGAAGATAGTCCTGCCATCCTATATAGCTGGAATGGCAGTCAGGGGTAGGATTAGGCTCTTACTAACAGTGGATGATTACGGATATCTCTGGGTCAATGGCAAGAGCAGGGGAAGATTCCCATGGAATGGTGAATTTATTCTTACAGAGGATGGCAGACCTGGAACGAAGTATGTTATTCTCATAAGGGCTGTCAACACTGGAGGCCCCCTGCGAATACTTAGAGCACAGGCAGAATCTGAAACAAGTATTGAAATGCAGCAGAGGATCGATAAGCTTGCGTTGAGTCTCAGGGTCGGCCAAAAACTTCTCAGCTTTGATACATATCAGACAAACTCCAGAGTGAAAACTGATCCGCACATAGATAAATCGAAAATGGACAGAGCCGAAAAGCAACACCTAAATGAGCTTCTTCAGGAGGAGGTTAAAAAGATAGATACGGCAGCGCTCGATAACGGAAATCTTAAAAAATTCTGGGGCTCTGTTGACAGAGTCTTATCAAAATTAAAGCCTGTCAGAAAATTCGTAAAACGGTTTACACTATTTTTTGATGCAAATGCACATATAGATGCTGCATGGCTCTGGAGATCGAAAGAGACTGTAGAGGTATGTAACAGGACATTTTCATCGGTGATAAACATGATGAATCAACGTCCCGATTTTACATATACTCAGAGCCAGGCTGTAATGTACAGATGGATGGAGAATCTCTATCCCGAACTTTTTGAAAAAATAAGGCTATGGAACAGGAAGGGAAGATGGGAGATAGTTGGAGGAATGTGGGTAGAACCTGACTGCAATCTTCCTTCTGGAGAGTCATGGTATAGACAGCTTCTATATGGACAGAGCTATTTTAAGAAAAAATTTGGTAAAAAGGCGCTCATCGGATGGAATCCCGACTCTTTTGGCTACAACTGGAACCTGCCTCAATTTTTCAAAAACAGCGGTATCGATATTTTTGTTACTCAGAAGATTGGATGGAATGATACAACTGTCTTTCCATACAGGGTCTTCTGGTGGGAAGCACCTGATGGATCAAGGGTGTTGACATACTTTCCTTTTAATTATGTGGATACTATTGAGAATCCCTACCGCCTTGTGGACTGGCTTCGCCAGTTTGAGGCCAATACTGGTTTCACAAAACTTATGATTCTGTTCGGTGTAGGAGACCATGGCGGAGGTCCATCCCTTGAAATGCTCGAGAGAATAGACAGATTAAACTCTCTCTATATCTTCCCGAATATAGAATTTGGAACCGCACAAGATTACCTCTTCTGGCTGAGGCGCCAGAATCTGTCAAATCTTCCTGTATGGAAGGATGAGCTCTATCTCGAATACCACAGAGGTACATACACTACTCAGGCAAGGACAAAGACAAACAACAGAAAATCAGAAGTGCTGCTTACCAATGCAGAAAAGTTTAAAACAATTGCCTCTATATTTTCCCCTGACAAACCCAGCCAAGACCTGAAAGAGGCATGGAAAACGGTTCTTTTTAATCAATTTCACGACATTCTTCCAGGATCGAGTATTCGCGAGGTTTATGTAGATGCTGAAAGGGATTATAAAGAGGTCTTTGAAACAGGAGAATATGAATTAAAAAAGTCTCTGAGAAAGATCGCCAAAAATATCAACACATCTTCTCTTCCACAAGGAATTCCTGTTGTGGTCTTCAACCCACTGTCATGGGAGAGAACAGATGTGGCATCTGTAAGCCTGAGGAGGGGCGATTGTGGAGACTACAATGTATATGATGAGAAGGGGAATAAGGTTGTCTCACAAATCGTGAAAAAATCGAAATACAGCAGAGAACTCATATTCATAGCAGAAAATGTTCCATCGCTTGGATATCGGGTCTTTGTATTGAGAAAAAATAGGAACAAGAATTCAGATTTGAATCCGAATCTCTCGGCATCTGAAAACATGATTGAGAATGAATTTTTCAGAATTACTATTGATAAAGATTCTGGCTGGATCACAACTATTTTTGATAAAAGAAGTGAAAGAGAGGTGCTCAAGGGTGAAGGGAATCGACTTCAACTCTTTGAAGACAGGCCCAGTGCATGGGATGCATGGAACATAGGACTTGGCAAGGAGTATCAGACAAAATTCAGAAAAATAGAGCTCCTTGAATCGGGGCCAGTTCGCTGTGCTGTGAGAATTCACAGAGACTTTTTAAAACCTGGAGTAAAAAAGTCGTTTCCAACAGAAGATTTCCCCACGAGTTTCTTTAAACAAGATGTTATTTTGTACAGCGGAATCGACCGAATAGACTTCCGTACCATCGTTGAATGGTGGGAAAATAAGACTATGGCAAAAACATCGTTTTCTGTAAACGTCCATGATACTGTAGCCACATACGAGATTCCATACGGTTTTATTCATCGCTCAACTACACTAAAAAGGCCTCTCGACAGAGGAAAGTGGGAAGTTCCTGTATTGAGGTGGGCAGACCTCTCTGATGGTGAGTATGGAGTCAGTCTCCTGAATAATTCGAAATATGGCTATGATATAAAAGGAAATGTGATGCGCATCTCTCTATTGCGATCTCCACAATGGCCGGATCCAACCGCAGATAGAGGCAACCACACAATACTATATTCCCTTTATCCCCATTCTGGCACATGGAGGGATGCAGAAACAGTACATCGCGGATATGAACTAAACTACCCACTGATATCTGTTTTAACCGAACCACACAATGGAACACTGCCCACTTCTCACTCATTCATACAGATAGCTCCTTCCAATCTGATACTCACAGCAGTCAAAAAGTCGGAAGATTCAAAGGGATGGATATTTCAATGGTACGATGCAGAAGCTAGGGATGTTGTAGCAACGATTACCCTTCCCATGAAACCAAAAAGAGTCTTTCTCTCTAACTTCTTAGAAGAGGAGTTGAAGCCTGTAAAGTTTGAAGGAAAAACCATTAAAATAAATACAAACAGGAGTGAAGTAAAAACATTAAAAGTAATATTCTAAGTGAGATGAAATATTTAAAGATTGGAGGGAAATCATGAAACCTAAATCGATTTTTATTATCCTCTGTCTCCTGGCCACATCATTATGGGCACAGAGTGAGACCCTCTTTAATGGCGGTTTTGAGAGCGGAGGATTTGGAGGTCCTGTGATCAAATTTACCCAGGTCAACAATCAGTTTGGACTTCTTGTTGGAGGAAGAGGCGGATGGATAATAAACCATGTTGTGGCAATAGGAGGCGGCGGATATGGATTAACAAACGTGGTGAATGCCCCCTCATCTGCAGGAGAAGAGTTGAGAATCAGGATGGGTTATGGCGGTTTCGAGGTTACAACTATTTTAAATTCTGAAAAGCTGATCCATTTTACTGTAAATGCACTCTTTGGAGCAGGCAGCTGCTATTACAGTAAACGCGGCTCAGACATTGAAGAATATGAGCAGGACGGATTCTTTATTGTTGAACCAGCATTTAATCTTATATTAAATGTTGCTCCGCTATTTAGGATTGGTGCAGGCATTGGATACCGTTATGTTGCAGGACTGGAAATGACAGGACTTACGGGTTCAGACCTCAGCGGTTTTTCAGGAGTACTTACATTTAAATTTGGACACTTTTAATCAGGAGGCAAATATATGAAAATCTCCAGATTTTTCCCATTTATAGCGGCTCTCTGTCTGGTGGCTGGATGCAACTTAAGTGTAAATAAATCAATATATATCCCGGACGGAGAAAAAATTAACGGCAGCAGAAATACCATAAATGGAAACATAACAATCGGCAAGAACTGTAAGATAATGGGCGACTGCAGAAGCATCAATGGAAGCATACGAGTGGGTGAAAATACTGAGGTTCAGGGTCTGCAGGTCGTGAACGGCACAATCTTTATCTCAAGTAATGTTGTTGTAGGAGGCGAAGTAAAGAGTGTTAACGGTTCAGTAGAATCTCTTCGTGGAACAGAAATAGGAGGCAATCTCTCAACTGTTAATGGCGACATAAAGATCAGAAAGACAAAAGTGATGAGAAACATAACAACTTATAACGGTGATATTTTTATCAAAGATACCAGTCTTGTGAGAGGTAATATTATAATAAAAAGAAGCAAGGGAAATTCTGGAAGAAACCGCAATCTGGAAATCAGAATAGTAAACAACTCTATTGTTAAGGGCGATATTGTTGTAAAGGACGAGCGGATAAATGTAACCGTTATTGTCGAAAACGGCGGGGAAGTAAAAGGAACTATAAGTGGTGCAGAGGTTGTCAGGAGATAAGACAAAAGAGGTTCAATAAATCTTTAGCCAGAAAAAGTGTTGCGAATACTATATCTGTTTCATAAATTATGGATATTTAATAATAACTGATGGAGGTATTATGTTTAGGAAAAAGAATATATTGAGCTCTGTGGTCCTGGTGCTGGTCTTTATCTTTTTTCAAGCAAATGCAATGCCAAAAGATAAAAAAGCAAAATCTCCTCCTTATGAGTTTAAAATGGAAAAGAAAAATCCTGCAACATCGGTAAAGAGTCAGGGCCGCACAGGAACCTGCTGGTGCTTTTCAACAATCTCAATGCTTGAGTCTGAACTCATCAGAATGGGCAAGGGAGAGATCGACCTTTCAGAGATGTTTGTAGTACGCCATACATATCCCCTTAAAGCCGAGAGCTATGTAAGGCTGCATGGAAATACAACATTTGGCCAGGGCGCCTATTTTCATGATGTAATGGATCAAATTAAGAGGTATGGTATTGTTCCAGAAGAGGTGTATACGGGTAAAAACATTGGCGAAAAAAATCACAACCACAGTGAAATGGGAAGTGTGCTAAAGGCAATCTTAGATGCTGTATTAAAGAGAGGAGGATCTCGCCTCACGCCTCGCTGGATGGATGCATTCGAAGCTCTGCTCGATGTATATCTGGGAAAACCGCCTGAGAAGTTTACATACAAGGGAAAGAGTTATACACCAAAAAGTTTCGTGTCAGATTATCTCGGTATAAATCCCGATGACTATGTAGAGTTTACATCCTATACACATCATCCATTTTATCAGAAGTGTAGACTGGAAGTTCCAGACAACTGGTCATTCAACAGCAATTTCTACAACGTTCCCATTGAGGACTTAGAAAAGATCATTGAATACTCCCTTAAAAATGGATATACTGTTGTCTGGGGAGGGGACGTGAGCAACAGAGATTTCTCCACCACAAAAACAGGATATGGAATTGTTCCCAAGAAAGATTGGGAGGAGAAGACAAGGGCAGAAAGAGAGAAGAAGATTACAGAACCTGTAGAGGAAAAAGAGGTCTCTCAGGAGCTGAGACAAAAATATTTTGACAACTTCACTGCAACAGATGACCATGGAATGCATATTGTCGGACTTGCAAGAGATCAAAAGGGAAATCGTTTTTACTATACTAAAAATTCCCACGGCAAGGATAGAAAGTTTGGGGGTTATGTCTACCTGTCAAGACCCTATGTATTGCTATATGGACTGGCCATAATGGTTAACAAGAATGGAGTGCCCCCGGAAATAAGGGAAAAAATCGGATTAAAATAAACTAATCATCAGGAGGGAAAATGTATAATAGATTCAATGGATGGAAATTCAGGCTGCTGATCCTGCTGTTAGTTACAGGAGCAGTCTTTGCACAGAAAAAGACAGCAAAAGATGAATCGGCATATAAATTCACTGTCAAATATGAAGTAAAAAGAACTCCCGTTAAAAATCAATATCGCACAGGCACATGCTGGTGTTTTTCCACAATATCATTCATAGAATCAGAAGTGCTGAGAAAGGGAGGAGATGAGGTCGACCTATCAGAGATGTATGTGGTGCGTCATGCCTATCGCCACAAGGCTGAAAACTACATCAGACTCCACGGCAACGCAACCTTTGGCCAGGGCGGCCAGAGTCATGATGTCATTGAACAGATAGCAAGGTATGGTATAGTACCGGAAAACATCTATACTGGCATGCGTATAGGTGAAAAGAAACACAATCACGGCGAGATGGCCACAGTGCTCAAGGCAATTCTCGATGGTGTACTGAAGGGCGGATCGCGCCTCACGCCTCGCTGGATGGATGCATTCGAAGCGGTGCTCGATGTATATCTAGGTAAAGTACCGACCCGTTTTGAATATAAGGGAAAATCGTTCACTCCTAAGAGCTTTGCTACCGATTACCTAAAAATAAATCCAGATGATTATATCGAACTTACATCTTACACACATCATCCTTTTTATAAACAGTGCAGACTCGAAGTTCCAGACAACTGGACATTCAATGATCAATACTACAATGTGCCACTAAACGACTTAGAGAGAATAGTAGACAATGCGTTGAAGAATGGATATTCGGTTGTATGGGATGGCGATGTCAGCGAAAGAGAATTCTCAAGCAAACGTGGATATGCAATAGTACCTGCAAAAGATTGGGAAGAAAAGACAAGAGCAGAAAGGCAAAAGGAGATCACTGGACCTGTGGAAGAGAAGGAGATAACTCAGGAGTTCAGGCAGAAAACATTTGACAACTTTACCACAACCGATGATCACCTCATGCATATAGTGGGTATTGCCTACGATCAGAAGGGTAGAAAATTTTATCTAACAAAAAACTCTGGTGGCACAGAAACAAAGTATAAGGGATATGTATACCTGTCGCGTTCATATTTCAGACTGAAAACTATTGCAATCATGATTCATAGAGAGGCCCTGCCGCCGGATATTAAAAAGAAACTAAACCTATAGCACTAATAAAAAACAGGCAGATTATAGAATATAAAAAATCTGCCTGTTTTTTTATTATATAAAAATTTTTTTCTAGGAGGTCATCATGCGAAAGAACATGAGGTTTTCATACCTATTTATACCATTTCTTTTCCTTGCACTAAATTTTATGCTTTCCAGACCGGCCTTTTCACAGAAAATCAATGAACATATCTTCAGTCAGTTAGTGTATCGCCATATAGGTCCGCAGGGAAACAGGATGGCAGCCGTAATTGGTGAACCAGGCAACATGAATGTCTACTATGCAGGTGCTGCTTCTGGAGGATTGTGGAAATCCACAGACGGCGGAATTCACTGGAGACCAATATTTGACAATCAGCCTGCTCAATCGGTTAGTGCACTTGCAATTGCTCCATCGGACTACAATATAGTATGGGCGGGAACGGGTGAAACCTTTATCCGCAGTAATGTTTCCATTGGCAACGGCATTTACAAATCAACAGATGGTGGAAAAACCTGGTTTCATATGGGCCTAGAAAAAAGCGGCAGAATAGGAAGAATAGTTATAGATCCCAACAATCCAGACATCGTGTTTGCAGCAGCAATGGGTCACTGCTATGGACCACAGCAGGAGCGTGGAGTTTATCGTACCACAGATGGGGGCAAAACATGGAAGAGGGTGCTTTTTGTTGACGAGAATACAGGATGCTCAGACATTGCGATGGATCCGAACAATCCAAATATACTCTTTGCAGGAATGTGGCAGGTCGTAATAAAGACATGGGGAAGATTCAGCGGAGGGCCTGGTAGTGGAGTGTTTAAGTCTACAGATGGTGGCACAACATGGAAAAGAATAGAAGGCCATGGACTTCCCTCCCCACCACTCGGAAAGATAGCAGTAGGTGTTGCAAGAAGCAATTCAAATCGAGTATATGCCCTAATAGAGACCGGCAGCAGAGGATCACTGTGGAGATCTGACGATGGAGGAGAAAACTGGAGATGCGTCAATCACAGCCGCCTTCTCAATGAAAGACCCCATTACTACACACGAATGGCTATCTCGCCTGTAGATGAAGACGAGGTCTACTTTCCTTCGAACAGCATGAGCGTTACTCTCGATGGTGGGGAGACCTACTCACTTATCAGATGGGGAGGCGATAACCACGACATGTGGATAGATCCACTAAACGAAGATAGGATGATGATTGGCAACGATGGCGGCGTCATGATTACAACAAACCATGGAAAAGAATGGAACAGGGTAGTGCTGCCAGTTGCCCAGATGTATCACGTATCTGTTGACAACCAGATTCCCTATTTTGTATATGGAAACCGTCAGGACGGCCTCTCATATAGAGGCCCAAGCAACAGTCTCATGAATGGAGGAATCCCTTCTGGCCTGTGGAGACATGTGGCTGGCTGCGAATGTGGTTTTACATATGCAGACCCTGTGGAGAACAACATAATATGGGGGGGATGCTACAATGCAGGACTCGACAGATTCAATCTGATAACCGGTCATAATCGATCAGTAAGAGTATGGCCCAAATCTCCAATGGGCTCGCCTGCTGGTCTTCTTAAATATCGGTTCAACTGGACATTTCCAATAGCAATATCGCCACACGATCACAACAGGGTCTATGTAGGGAGTCAGTGTGTGCACATGACCACAAACGGCGGTCAGAGCTGGGAAGTAATAAGTCCTGATCTGTCCACAAACGACAAAAGCAAGATGGGAGATTCTGGAGGACTGACCAGAGACAATCTGGGAGTCGAATATGGATGTGTCATATTCGCAATAGCAGAATCTCCTGTCGAAGAAGGACTCATATGGGCAGGAACTAACGACGGTCTCCTCCATGTTACAAGAGATGGTGGAAAAAATTGGATCAATGTCACAAAGAACATTCCAGGTCTCCCACCATGGGGCACTGTAAGCAACATAGAGCCTTCAAGATACGACGCAGCAGTCTGTTATATAACGGTCGACTTTCATCAGATGAACAACAGAGATCCCTATGTATACAAGACAACAGATTATGGCAAGAGCTGGCGAAACATAGGAAAAACAATCCCCAGAAGCGTATTTAGCTATGCACACTGCGTCCGCGAAGATCCTGTGAGAAGAGGAATGCTCTATCTTGGAACAGAAAATTCAATATTCATATCTTTTAACGACGGAAAAGATTGGTATCCGCTCCAGACCAATCTACCTCATGCCCCTGTCCACTGGATAACAATCCAGAAAGAGTTCAATGATCTGGTAGTTGCCACATACGGCCGCGGATTCTGGATAATGGATGACATCACTCCCCTTCAGCAGCTCTCAAGGGATGTATTAAATTCAGACATCTACCTCTTCAAGCCGAGACCTGCTTACAGATTCAGAACAGTAACCTCGATTCAGAGTTGTCCGAATGATCTCTGCAGGGGCAAGAATCCTCCATACGGCGCATCAATAAACTACTATCTTAAATCAGAAAAAAAGCAGGAGGTCGAGATCTCCATTGCTGATGAAAAGGGCGAGGTGATCCGCAAGCTAAAGGGTCCTGGAAAGGCCGGTATAAACAGAGTTTGGTGGGATTTAAGATATGATCCACCGAAGAGGCCAAAGTTGAGAACAAAACCTGAAGGCAACCCCTGGGTATGGCAAGAGAAGCGCTACAGAAAATACACCCAGAACGGCTGGATGCCGCTGGAGAGCTGGGGAATCGGTAGCGGGCTCATAGGACCTCTCGCCGTACCAGGGACATATAAAGTAAGGCTCAAGAGCGGAGAAATGGTGCTTACTCAAAATTTGATAATAAAGAAGGACCCGAACACAGAAGGCTCTATTGATGACATAAGAGCACAGGTGGAGAAGGCACTCGAAATTCGAGATAATATAAACATGGTTGTAGATGCCATAAATCAGATAGAGTGGATTAGAAAACAATTGGTTGACCTGAAGGAGATATTAAAAAGCAGCAATATTGGTTCATCTCTGGTTTCAGAAACAGAAAATCTTTATCAAAAGGCATCTGAGGTGGAGAACCGATTCTTTCAGAAGATACTTGCAGAGGGCGATCTTAAGTCTTTCAGGGCTCCTAATAAGCTCTACAGTCAGCTTGCCATACTTGCAGGTGATATAGCAAATGGTTCAGCAGACTTTCCTCCCACAGACCAGCAGATCGAGGTTCATGAAGTGCTAAAGAAGGAGCTTGCTGTTGCACTCGAAGAACTCGACTCCTTGGTTGGAGATCAGATACCGAAATTTAACCGGCTTCTTGCAGAAAATGGTGTCTATAGAATAATAACAGATGTAAAATAGAGTTAGAGGGTCGATGTCATGAAGAAACCATCATTTATTGCCAAACTGCTTTCTCTATCGCTACTTATTCTATCTTCTGCCACAGTAAATGGTTCAGGAAAGGAAAAGTTCGATCTTCTAATCATAAATGGAAGTGTGATGGATGGAACAGGCAATCCTGCGGTTCAAGCAGATATAGGTATAAGAGACGGTAAAATTGTTGCTGTAGGCAATCTTGAGCAGAAATCTGCTGCAAAGAAGATCATAAATGCAGAGGGCTTGATAGTAGCGCCAGGATTTATAGACATCCATTGTCATGCCTATGATCCGGTAAGCGGTCCGGATTCGTGGAAGGGCAAAAACGAGAAACGCTTCTTTGCTCCCAATTTTGTCAGTCAGGGAATCACAACACTTGTATGTAACCAATGCGGACACGGACCGCTCTCGATTGCAAAACAGAAAAAGAGACTGGCAGAACACAGAATCGGACCAAATGCAATGCTAATGATAGGTCACAACAGGATTCGATTTCAGGTCATGGGTAATGATTACAAAAGAAAGGCCACAAAGGAAGAGATAGAAAAGATGTGCCTGTATGTAAGAAAGGCCATGGAGGATGGAGCAGCAGGCCTTTCCACAGGACTTGAGTATGAACCCGCCATATGGAGTGACACAGAAGAGTTGATCGCACTCGTTAAGGAGATTGTGCCTTTTGGAGGAGTCTATATGCCCCATGAGCGTGCTTCAGGAAAAGATCCCATGTGGTATCTTCCAAGCATGGATATGCCGGCTCAGCCAACCATTTTAGATCACATTGCAGAGACAATAGAGATAGCAGAGAGAACAGGAGTAAGGGCAGTGCTTACACACCTGAAGTTCAAGGGAACCCTCTTCTGGGGATGTAGCGGTGCTGCCGTAAACATGGTAAACAGGGCAAGATCAAGGGGTGTTGATATCTGGGCAGACTGTTACGTATATAACACGACCGGTACAGATGGAAACACGGTGTTGATTCCCCACTGGGCACTGGGAGGAGGCGGCCCACAATGGGCTCCGATCAATAATCCATTGAAAGGACTAAAAAATACACTGAACGATCCTGATAAAGTAAAAAAGATGAGAATGGATATTAAGCATGAGATCGAAAGAAGAGGCGGCGCCGAAAATATAGTTGTCATGGATTATCCTGACACCTCTCTCATAGGCAGGACAATTGCAGAAATAGCAAGAGAAAACAATATCAGCAGTGTCGATGTAGCAATAAAACTTCAACTCGAGGGCTATAAGAATCGTGCAGGTGGAGCAAGATTAAGAGGCTACTCTCTCTCTGAAACCGATATCGATGTGATTATCAAGCAGCCCTGGACAGCGACATGTACAGATGCCAGCATTTCACTAATGACAGACGGGCCAGTGCACGCTCGCTTCTATGGGGGCTTCCCAAGAAAAATCAAAAGATTTGTTCTCGATCGTCACATCATATCACTCGAACATGCAATACGCTCCATGACCTCTCTTCCTGCTCAAATACTCGGCCTACGACACAGAGGTATGATAAGAGAGGGGTTCTATGCAGACATAGTAATCTTTGATTTAAAACGCATAAGAGATGCCGCTACACAGTTTAACCCACATCAATATGCACAGGGCATTGAATATGTGTTTGTTAATGGCACCGCCGTGGTTGAGGGGGGCGAGCTGACATGGAAACTTCCAGGTGTTGTAATATCACATCATAAGAAGTAATTAATAGAGGGAGAAGAGATGTTAAATTCAATACCGCAAATAATAATACTTGTGTTTTCGATAGTTGTTCATGAAGTGGCACACGGAAGGGTAGCATTATGGAGAGGCGACACAACAGCAAGAGACATGGGAAGACTTACATTAAATCCAATTCCTCACATAGACCTTTTTGGTACAATAATTTTTCCCATCTTTCTTATTCTGATGCGCTCCCCTGTACTTTTTGGATGGGCAAAGCCTGTGCCGATAAATCCCTATCAGCTTAAAGAGGCAAAAAAAGATATGGCTCTTGTTGGTGGGGCAGGCCCTGCAAGTAACCTTTTACTGGCCATCCTGCTGGCAGGACTCTTTCGTGCTGCCGTAGCAGTGACAGGAAGTTCCAATCCACTATCTCAGGCACTTTTTTTTGGAGTGTTTATTAATCTTGTTCTGGCATTCTTTAACCTGATCCCTGTTCCTCCTCTCGATGGATCGAGAATCGTAAGTGCTCTTCTTCCAGACGATCTTGCGATTCGATATAATAGAATAGAACGGTTTGGATTCATAATAATCTTCCTGCTGCTCTTTCTAGGGTTTTTTGAATTAGTACTCTTTCCAATTGTGAAAATATTTTTGATACTGCTCACAGAAACATCCCCATTTTGATCTTAATCTCTGGAGGCTGTGTTTTATGAGTAGGATTTTAGATTTTCTCAGCAACAACCAGTGGCTCACCTGTGGATTAAGAGCCGTTGTTGCTGTCATCATTACATTTATATTAATCAAACTCATTCCTCTTGTGGAAAAGTTCATTTTACGACACATTACTGGAAGAACAAAGACAAGGCTTGATGATCAAATAATTCATCATTCAGGAAAGACATTAAAAAGAGTAGTATGGCTTGGTGGGATATTCTTTGTCGCAAAGAGTCTCCAATCTGTTTTATTAGGCTCTGCTGTCAAATATATTAATGGGATACTCTATATTATCCTGGTCTTTCTAATTGTAAACTTCTTAAGCTCTATTTTTCAACTCCTTCTTGACTGGTACAGTAAAAGATGGGGAAAAACTGTCAACGGCAGAACAAAGGATGAATTTGGACCGCTCTTCAGAAGGTTGATTGTAATTGTTGTATATACAATTGGTCTTGTATTTATATTAAACCATTTTCATCAGGATGTAAGCTCGATAATAGTATCTCTTGGTGTAGGCTCACTTGCAGTCGCCCTGGCTGCAAAGGACACACTTGCAAACATGATTTCAGGATTCATGATCATGACAGACCGTCCCTTCAGAATCGGCGATCGAATAAGGTTAGAATCAGGCGAAATAGGTGATGTATACGATATAGGCCTGAGGAGCACAAAGATTCTTACGTTTGATAATACCCTTATCGTGGTACCAAACCAGCAGATAATAAACGAAAAGGTTACAAACCTCTCCTATCCAGATCCCCAGATAAGGGTAAAGATAGAAGTCGGAGTGGCTTATGGAACTGACCTGGATCGAGTCAAATCGCTTCTTGTCAAGATATGCAAAAAACATCCTGAAGTACTCGATGATCCACCGCCAAAGGCATACTTTATAAATTTTGGAGATTCTTCACTCGATATGATGCTGGTATGCAGAGTCGGGGAATGGGGACAACAGTGGCGAGTAGGAGAAGAGCTCCGAATGGATATTAAAAAGACATTTGAGAAGGAGGGAATCGAGATACCATTTCCTCAGAGAGTGATTACAATAAACAAAAGCAGATGAATAAACCAGAGATGAGATTTAAGGAGAAAGGATCATGAAAAAAATCGATAGAATTAGAATATGTACTGTTTTTCTTCTTTTTAATATTCTGCTGGTAAATGCAAAATCCGATGACAGATATTTCCATACTCATAAAAGAAATGCGAAAGAGATCATAATAACAGTTCTTCATCCTTCGATCGGAGTTATCAGATCTCTTTTAGAACTTAAAAGAGAACACCTTCTTTTAGATGATAACCTAACAGTAGTTGGAGTTTATCATGCTCAGGAAACAACAGATTATAAATCGTCTATAGCATTCGTTAAAAAAAGAGGGGTAGATTGGTTTAAATTTCATAAAGTAAGTGGACCTTTGACTCAGGAACAGATCTTCAAGAAAAACAATTGCACATCAGATTTTGAATTGATCTTTAAAAATTCAGACGGTATAATATTTTTTGGTGGTGCCGATATCCCTCCATCTGTATATGAAAACAAAACCAATTTACTCACATCTATAAATACCCCATATCGCCACTTCTTTGAGCTATCCTTTATATTCCATCTGATGGGTGGATACCAGAACAATGGCTTTAAACCACTCATGGAAAATGCTCCAGAACTTCCTGTTCTTGGAATATGTCTGGGAGAACAGAGCTTAAATGTAGGGACTGGAGGTACATTGATTCAGGACATCTGGTTTGAAAAATACAAAAAGAGCTATGTTGAGGATATAATCGAGCTTGGAAAGGAGAAGTGGCACAATAATCCATACCGCATTCTATATCCACGGAAAAAACTTCTTCGTTACAACATACACAGAATAAGACTATTAGGTGGCGGAAAATTCGTATCGCAGATGGGTTTTTCTGTTGATGATACTCCCTATATTATAAGCTCCCACCATCAGGCAGTAAAAAGGCTTGGTAAGGGAATGAGAGTAATAGCCACATCCCTTGATGGCCGAATTGTAGAGGCCATAGAGCACACCCGCTTCCCCAATGTTCTTGGAATTCAATTCCACACCGATTTCACAATTTTATGGGATTCAGAAAAAATGGTACGAATCTGTCCAGAAGAAAAAGTCAACATCAACTCTTTTTTAAAAAGCAATCCCCCCAGCTTTAAATTTAATAAAACGATCTGGTCATGGTTTGTTGAGAAGGTCCGATATTTTCACAATAAATCACTGAGGACCCTGAATGCCAAGAGTGAATTTAGTACCAAGAGATAGTTATTCATTCAAAACAGAAATTGTCGTCAGGATTACAGACCTAAACTATGGTGGACATCTGGCCAACGACAGACTGCTTGCATTGATTCATGAAGCACGTGCGGCATTTCTCGATTACCACGGCTTCTCAGAATTAGATTGCGGAGGAGTATCACTCATAATGGGAGATGTTGTCATTCAATACAAGGGTGAAGCATTCAGTGGAGATATTCTACGATTCGAAGTAGATGCTGGCGAACCATCACGATGTGGATTCAGGCTCTTCTATAGAGTCACAAGACCAAAAGATGGAAAGGAGATTGCACTTGTGGAGAGTGGTATGGTCTGTTTTGACTATAGGAATAGAAAGATAGAGAGATTGCCAGAATCTGTCAGAAAAATTTTTAGTAATTAAATTATAAGGAGCTTCTATATGGTAAACAAAAATTCCTGCTCTGGACTCGATCGCAGAGACTTTCTAAAAATATCCGGCGCTGCAGGTGCAGTTCTTGGAACCATAGGGATTGGAATCTTTGGCTATGAATCTGGAAAAGACCCACTGACCTACACTGGGTGTGAGGGATTACAGGGGATCGCTCAGAATTTTAACAGAGGCCGATTCACAATCGATGGGCCGCCACACGAGAGGGTGGGGCCTACAGAGAGGGCAGATGCAAGATCAGAGGTAATATTCTCAAGATTCTCCAGACTCATGCGTCAGTGGAATGATGAGAAGGGAATAGAGGGGCTCGATGATGTTTTAAAGAAATATTATAAAGATCATCCCGAAGACCTTGAAATAGATCTTGAAATTAGAAGGGAAATTTTTCCGAAGAGGATGAGCGACTGGCGCAAATATTATAAACAATTTATTCTTGCAGAGGCATGGTCAGATGCAATGGGTTCTGTCTGGCCTCCGGGTATACATGAGGCGCCTGAGAAATCCGACTTCCCAAGAGGTCCGAGATATGGAGAACCGAGAAAGCCTTACAAGATGAAGAGTGCTGAAAAAACATCAAGATTGATAAAAGAGATGGCCCACAGATTTGGTGCTGCGCTCGTTGGAATCACCAGGCTGAATCCCGACTGGGTCTATAAATATCCAATGCCTGGAAGGGGTTTTGATCCAGAAAAGAGGATAGAAGTACCTTCTCACTGGGAATATGCAATAGTTGTTGCAACTCCGATGTCGTGGGATCCGATGTATGCAAATCCCAATTATGGAACATCTCATGATGCATACTCTAAATCTCGAATAGTTGCATACAGGCTTGCAGCATTCATTAAAAAGCTCGGCTATCCTGCCCGACCGCATACTCCTGGTACAGACTATGATCTAATGGTACCGCCTATCATGATAGATGCAGGTCTTGGAGAACAGGGCCGTCATTCTGTAGTCATTACACCAGAACTTGGCTGCAACGTACGCCCGGCTGTTGTAACAACAAACCTTCCAATGAAGACCGATAAACCAATAAAGTTTGGTGTCGAAGAATTCTGCAAGAGTTGTAAAATCTGTGCAGAAAATTGTCCGAGCGGTGCAATCTCAAGTGGAGATAAAGTGGTGGTCAGGGGTTACCGCAGATATGCCCTCCACAGTTCTAAATGTCATAACTTCTGGTATTCGAACCTCGGAAACATGGGGTGCCGCATCTGCATTGCAGTATGTCCATATACAAGAAAATCAAACTGGATTCATAAAACAGCGTTAAACATTACTGCAAACGATCCTACTGGGATCTCTCACAGAATCCTGACAATGCTGCAGAAGAAATTCTACAGCGGTCCCGACCCAAAGGACTACTACATTCCCTCACTAGGTGGCAAAAACGCATCGTACAGAAAGCCGCCATGGTGGCTGAGAACAGAAGACTTTATCGAAATTTAAGAGGTAAAAAATGAACTCTTTCTTTAATAACTTTTTCTGGTTCGTCGAAGGCATATTTGTCTGTTTGATATTCATTGGCTTCAAACGCTGGATGAAAAATAGAGGCGTCAGGATGACAATCTGGAAGTGGATACTCTTTGCCGCCTGGCTCTTTCTTTCAGGGTTTACAATTGCATTCATTACAACAAGCATTGGAGAGGGAGAAGACCGTGCTGCTCTAATGGGCGGCATAATATTCGGAATCATCACTATTGTTTCTGGTGTTGGGATATGGAGAGCGCTCAACATTAAAGGAAAGGTTTCAAATGAAAGATAAATTCATTCTTTCACACGACATGGGAACAAGTACAGACAAGGCTGTAATCGTTAGTGTTGATGGAACAGTCATGGGTCAGACCAAGAGCCATTACCCTGTGTACCATCCTCATCCAAATTATGCAGAACAGGATCCAATGGACTGGTGGAATGCTGTATGTCAGACTACACGAAGGGTCATCAAGGAGACAGCCATAAAACCAGAAAAGATTGTTGGTATAACCTTCTCCTCTCAAACTCAATCTCTTATCCCCGTCTCAGCGGATGGTTCTGCACTTCGCAGAGCAATAATATGGCTCGACGGCCGCAGTGCAGATATCATACGTGAAAGACTCTGGACTCCTCCCCGTTTCAAGGGATACAACATATTTCGTTTAATCAAGTTTCTGACAATCACTGGTGGATGCCCGGGTCATACTGGTAAAGACCAGATCGGCAAAATATTGTGGATAGAGAAAAATCAGCCTGAAATATTTTCAAGAACTCATAAATTCCTAGATGCAAAGGATTTTATAATATGCAGACTCACAGGAAACATGGTCACCTCTGTTGACATTGCATACATCTGGTGGCTTCTCGACTCAAGAGAAAATAGAAACAGATGGCATGAAGGACTATGCAAATCTGCTGGAATAAGAATTGATCAGCTTGCCGATGTAAAAGAGAGCTCTGACATTGTCGGTAGAGTTACCGAAAAGGCAGCAAAAGAGACGAGCCTTGTTGTAGGCACTCCTGTTATAAATGGAGCTGGAGACCTCAGTTCTGCAGCTCTGGGCTCAGGTGCACTCGACAATGAAGAGTTTCATGTCTGTATAGGTACAAGCGGCTGGGTGGCTGGCCATGTTACGAAGCGAAAAATCGATATCCCACACTATACAGGATGCATAGGCAGTGCATATCCCAAAAAATACTATCTTGCAATGGCCCATCAGGAAACAATCGGAATATGCCTCGAATGGCTAAAAAATAATGTGCTATACCACAAGGAACAGTTAAAAAAAGAGGTGCATGTTAGCGAGATATATGAGGTCCTCGACCGCCTTGCCGAGCAGTCGCCCCCTGGTGCAAAGGGATTGATATTTACCCCCTGGATGTATGGAGAGAGATGCCCGCTCGATGACGATTATGTCAGAGGCGGCCTCTTCAACCTTAGTCTTGATCACCAGCGGCAGCACATTGTAAGAGCAGTATTTGAAGGAATTGCGTTTAATCTGCGCTGGGCAATGGAGACAGTCGAAAATCTCTATTCAAGGGTCTCAAAATTGAACATTATAGGTGGAGGGGCAAAGAGCAACATCTGGTGCCAGATAGTTGCAGATATTACAGATAGAGAAATTCACCGTGTCGAAAATCCACAGCTTGCAGGTGCTGTGGGCGTTGCACTTCTTGCAAGTATGAAACTGGGATACATAAAATCCTTTAATGAGATAAAAAACTATATAAACATAGACAGGGTCTTCTACCCTGACAAAGATAAGCGCAAACTATACGACAGACTGTTTAAGGAATTTAAAAACATCTACAAACAAAATAAAAAATGGTATAAACGTATGAATAAAGAGGCAGATTTTTAAAACATGAAAATAGAGAATCTATCTAAAATCTGTTCACATGGTGCAACCTTCAAAGAAGAAATGATTGATGTTTCGACCTCTGTTGCCCTTAGAGTCATAACATTTAACCCTCCAGAAAGATCAGAAAATCCTTCGGTAGTATTTGTAGCCGGCTGGATATCCCACATCCAGAGCTGGAAGGAGGTACTGAAAGAATTAACCAGTGATTTTAAAGTGTATTATGTCGAAACAAGAGAAAAAATATCCTCCAGAGTCAGGGGGAAAAGCGAGTTTTCAATCTACACTCTCGGCAGGGATATTGTAGAACTTGTATCTATCCTCAAATTGAAAGAAAAGAAATACATCCTTTTCGGAAGCTCGCTTGGGGCCACCGTAATCCTCGACTGTTACAATTCACTAAAGAAAAAACCACTCTGCATTGTTCTAGTTGCTCCAAATGCAGAATTTCGAATGCCGGGATTTGGAAAAGTAATGGTGACCCTAATGCCTTCATTTCTTTATAGAATAATAAAACCCTTTGTAAAATGGTATCTCAAAACGTTTAGAATGGATGTTAAAAGCGATTATCAACAGTATGAAAAGTATTGCCGCGCACTCGATGCGGCAGATCCAAAAAAATTAAAAAAGGCATCCCTCTCTTTATCGAAATATACGGTTTGGGATGTCCTTAAAGAGATCGAAACACCATTATTGATTATCGGAGCATCAAAAGACAAACTTCACGAGCCGGAAAATATCAGAAAGATGACCTCAATGATAAAGAATTGTAAATATATAGATATGGAGACCAATAAAAATACTCACAGCAGAGAACTGGTAAAAATTATGAGGGATTATCTTTCGGATCTAACCCGACCGAAGAAATCAAAATAAATGGTTTACACCAGAAGTCTTAAAAAGAAGAGTCCGCAGAAATTATGATAACAAAACACTTTCTCTTTTTCTGCGGACCTTATTATCTTTTAAAATTGATCGGCTGAAATCTCTTTAAATTTCAGCCATTCTCTTATACATCTCGTACCGTCTCTTTACTACTTCTGAAAATTCAGACCAGTAACTATCCACCTTATCCGGAAATGTCTGCTTTAAAGATGTATATCTTGTCTCTCCTTCAAGAAACTCTTTTAACGGAATCTTTGGCTCTTTTGAATCGAGTATTAATGGATTCTTACCCTCTTTTTTGAGCTCTGGATTATAGCGGTAGAGTATCCAGTAACCAGAATCTACAGCCTTCTTTTCCTCTTCCTGTGAAAACTGCATGTCGAATCCGTGGTTGATACAGGGTGCATATGCAATTATAATCGAAGGCCCTCTGTATGCTTCTGCCTCCTGAAGAGCCTTGAGAAGCTGGCTCTTGTTTGCTCCCATTGCAACAGAGGCTACATATACATATCCATAACTCATCATCATCATTCCAAGGTCTTTTTTTATTGTCTTCTTACCCGACTCTGCAAATCTGGCAACAGATCCGAGAGGCGTTGCCTTTGAAGCCTGCCCACCTGTATTAGAGTAGACCTCTGTATCCAGGACCAGCACATTTATATTTCGGCCAGATGCCATTACATGATCCAGTCCTCCATAGCCAATGTCGTATGCCCATCCATCACCTCCTATTGCCCAGACGCTCTTATCAACAAAATAGCCTTCAAGCTCCTTAATACGTAAAAGAACTCTCTTTGCATCACCATCTGATTTCTTAATTGCATCTTTCAGAATATCCTGAATCTTCCTAGAATTCTCCTTTGCTTCAGAATCTGTTCTGTCCCACAGATCTTTTGCCTTTACAAGAAGCTCTTTGAGCCTGCCGTTTACTCCAATTTCAAGAGCCTTATCAATATTATATAACAACTGCTTTCTGTTAGAATCTACCGCAAGACGGAATCCAAACCCATATTCTGCATTGTCCTCAAAAAGAGAGTTTGCCCATGCAGGTCCATGACCATCCTTGTTGCTGCAGTATGGGATCGATGGAAATGTTCCTCCCCAGATTGAGGAACATCCAGTCGCATTGGCAATTAGGAGTCGGTCGCCAAAAAGCTGTGTTACCAGCTTAACATATGGTGTCTCACCACAACCTGCACATGCTCCAGAGAACTCAAGCAGAGGTTGCTTAAATTGACTCCCCTTTACCGAACCGAGCTTTACTGCATCTGACAAAACATCTTCTGGAAGAGAAACAAAGAAATCAACATTTTCTCTCTCGCCTGCCTTTCTCTCCTCCTCGATCGGGCTTGCCACAAGTGCCTCTTTGGGACACTCATTCACACAATTCATACAGCTTACACAATCCTCAATAAATACTTGTATTTTGTAGTCATATTTTTCGCCATCTTTACCGACCGCCTTTAGTGTTTTAAAAGTATCTGGTGCATCCTTTAAAAGCGCGCGGTCGATCAACTTGGGCCTTATTGCTGCATGAGGACATACAAAAGAACACTGATTGCACTGAATGCACTTTTCAGGTATCCAGCGAGGAACAAGTGGAGCGACTCCCCGCTTCTCGAGCCTTGTTGTTCCTGATGGCACAAAACCATCAAAAGGCATTTTCGAGACAGGGATTGTGTCTCCCTTTTCCCGCATTATTGGTTCAACAACGCTTTTTATATAATCATCTGCATCATCAGGAACCAGCTTCTTCTCTTTTCTATATTTTTCAGGCAATCTGTCTGGAACTGGTATCTCCTCCAGAGCCTCATTGGTCTTATCAACCGCTGCCCAGTTCATCTCTACAATCTTTTCACCCTTTTTCCTATATGTTTTATCGATTGCCTTCTTGATCATCTCAATGGCTTTCTTCCTGTCAAGCACATTGGAAATAATAAAGAATGCTGCCTGCATTACGGTGTTGATCCTTCCTCCCAGCCCAACATTCTGGGCAATCTCGAGTGCATTGATATTATAAAATTTAATCTTCTTTTCTATAATCGTCTTCTGCATATCTCTCGTAAGATTCTCGAATGCTTTATCTCTTGACCAATTCGAGTTTAACAGAAATACTCCCCCTTCCCTGATTCCTTCAAGCACATCATATCTGCCAATAAATGCCTGGTTGTGACATGCAATAAAATCTGCATTGTACACAAGATATGCAGATTGAATAGGCGATTTCCCAAACCTGAGGTGGCTACGAGTAATTCCTCCCGATTTTTTTGAATCGTACTGGAAATAGCCCTGGGCATACATGTCTGTATTATCACCAATGATCTTTATAGAATTCTTGTTTGCACCAACTGTTCCATCTGCACCAAGCCCCCAGAACTTACAGCTTATTGTACCTTCTGGAAGTGTGTTTATATGCTCCTTGACCTCTATGGATTTGCCTGTCACATCATCATTAATTCCGACTGTAAAACCGTGAAAACACCTGCCTTCAAGATGATCATATACTGCCTTGACCATAGATGGTGTAAATTCTTTTGATGAAAGACCATAACGGCCTCCAATAATCGTTATATCCTTACGATCCTTTAAGGCAGCAACAACATCTATATAAAGCGGCTCGCCGATAGATCCTGGTTCTTTTGTTCTATCCAGAACAGCTATTTTCTTTACAGAAGAGGGAACTGTTCTTATAAAATCATCCACAGAAAAGGGCCTGTAGAGTCTGACCTTGATAAGTCCTAATTTTTCTCCCTTTTTGTTAAGATAATTGATTGCCTCCTCAATGGTTTCGCATCCGCTCCCCATTGCTACAATAATCTTGTCAGCATCAGGCGCTCCAACATAGTCAAAAAGATGATACTGTCTGCCTATCTTGGTTGCTACTAGATTCATATATTCCTGAACAATCGCTGGAGTGGCATCGTAGAACCTGTTCACGGTTTCTCTTCCCTGAAAATATACATCTGGATTTTCTGCACCAACCTTGACTCCCGGTCGTTCAGGATTCAGTGCACGGCTTCTGAACTCCTCCACATATTTCATCTCTATCATTTCGGCCATTGTATCATAATCGATTACTTCAATCTTTTGAATTTCATGCGAGTTTCTGAAACCATCAAAAAAGTTTACGAATGGGACTTTAGACTTCAATGTACTTAAATGAGAGACAACCGCAAGATCCATGATCTCCTGAATTGAACTTGCCGCCATTAAGGCAAATCCTGTATTGCGAGCAGACATCACATCTGAATGATCACCAAATATTGATAGTGACTGACATGCCAGCGACCTTGCCGAAACATGAAATACAGTAGGCAGCATCTCTCCAGCAATCTTATGCATGTTTGGAAGCATTAACATCAGTCCCTGCGATGCTGTAAACGTTGTTGTAAGTGCACCAGCAGAAAGAGAACCATGTACAGCACCAGAAGCACCCCCTTCTGACTGCATCTCGATTACTTCAACACTCTGCCCAAAAATATTCTTCCTCTTGTTGGCAGCCCATGCATCTGCAAGCTCGCCCATTGGAGAGGAGGGTGTGATGGGATAGATAGCAGCCACATCACTAAATGCATATGCAACATGAGCAGCAGCAGTATTACCATCCATTGTAGCTTTTTGAAATTTCTTCATAGCAGACTTCCTTATATTTTATGTTAATAACAAATTAATAATCTGAGTTTTAAGTTAATATAATATTTTTAAAAAATCAATCTTTTTTCGAGTGGATATTGTGCTAAGCATGTCCAAATATTCTATCAGGCAATTATTAGATTGACTTAGATGGACTCCATAACAAGGGGTCAGATGGCCTCTATAACAAGGAGTCAGATGGCCTCTATAACAAGGGGTTGCAACCCCTTGTTATAGAACCCCCTTTCGATGTCACAGTAAATTTCATAGTAACTAATAACATTTTGTTGGATCTGTTTTACTTCTTGCAACTTCCTTTATAAGTTTTAATGCAATCATTTTAGATAAATCACACTGTACAGTTCTCCTTACAAATTTGAAATTTCGAAGTATCTTTTCTACAGATGCTCGCTTTTCCTCAATTAAATATAATAAAATTTCTTGCTGCCGTTTATTTAAATTAAACCTTTTGGCCTTTTCAATAATGACTTCCTTTTTAATAGCCAATTCACTCTTTATCTTTATTTCTATAAGAACAGGAGAAATATCTAATTTTTCGTTTAACCAATTGTAAATTTCGGTTTAAACATAGGTTTCTCCTTCTACAATCCTTATCTCCTCTTCTGTCAACCCGTAGAGTTTGTAAACCAGCTGGTCAATCTGGCGTTCGTATTCTTTGACAAGGTAATGACTTCCACAACAAGGGGCTGCATAACAAGGGGCTGCAACCCCTTGTTGAGTGACCCCTTGTTGAGTGACCCCTTGTTGAATAATCCCTTGTTGCTGGGCATTTTCAAGATAGTCTTTGGATTTGGTGAGGGAGAGGATTTTGTTGACGAGATCTATAAAAGGTTGCTGGTTTCTCTCAGAGATTTTGGGGATTGGAAGTTGCTCTAAAAATGCCTTTTTGTATCTATATCCCTCTTTACCTAATCCACCACCAGCATAAAATTGTTTAAAGAAAAAAGTTGCTGGCTTTGAATTTAATACAGCTATCAAATATTTTAAATTATAACCCGTCATTAAAAATGATGTTGCCTCACAATAAAATTCTCCTGAATCATATGCAAAACTTGGTTCTCTAACTATCTCCTGCCACACAATCTTTTCTTTTTCAAGTTCGGGATAGTAAGCAATGGTATCCTGCGTCTCAAACCATTTATTTGTTGTTTTCTTTCTCGCTTTGGTACCATCAGGTAAGGTCTTACCAGACTGTTCTAATCTTTCTTTTCCATAGCTTAACAAATACTTTTTAATGGCTGGATAATCATCAATATTCAGATGTAAAGCAGGGAAAGTTGCAATCACCCACAATCCAGCCCATTTGTAATAATACCTGCCAATGTCTCTACCTCGTAAAATAGGCTTTAAAATTTCGGCACTTTTAGGATCTTCTTTGCAAAGGCGTTCCTTTGTTTCGTTGTCAATAATAAATGCTTCATTGTACCCTGTTAATAGTCCTCTGTATATTCTCACATCCCATTCCCTTAATGGTTTCCCAATCCTTTCTATTTTTTCTTTTAATATAAGAATTCTCTTATCTGCCAGTGTCCAGCATTTATCATCAAGATTTTCCTGCAGTATATCATTTTGATGTTTCTCTATGTAATCAAATATATTGCTATTAGCTAATTTATTTTCTACATTCACAAATTTTACCTTATGCTTTTTTTCAGGAGTTGCTTTATCAAACTGCACTTTTGCACTTTTAATCAAGAGAGATACCATTTTAAAGTCTTCTCAAATTAAGAAGTTATTTGTTCATTGAAATGTTCAAGTTTTTATTATTTGGGCATATAGAAAGGGTAAATCTACGCTG
>Ga0190359_1000101_pt1 | contig 53702 bp, 62 predicted proteins | sample 48721823_MG_FD_161269 | JGI IMG/M metagenome (GOLD analysis project Ga0190359, IMG submission 161269) | Hydrothermal vent microbial mat bacterial communities from Southern Trench, Guaymas Basin, Mexico - 4872-18-2-3_MG | ecosystem: Environmental > Aquatic > Marine > Hydrothermal vents >...
CAAAATAGTTTTTTACTTTACTTAATCTTTCTGCACATTTATTATTTCCATACTTGAAATCAGACAAATAAACATCTACAACACCACTTAAAAGTTCCATAGCAGTTTTAGACATATAAAAATTCGAATTCCACACTATTGGGATATCAGCTTTAACAAAACTTATTGTTTTCAATATAAAAGGAAGATATGGTACAGGATCCCCACCAACAAAATTTACATTTTTGCAATAGCTATGCTTGTCAATAATCTTTGCTAATTCATTTTCCTTATATCTTTTACCATGCTCAAACCTTTGTGATATTGTCCAATTTTGGCAATATTGACAGCTAAATGTACACCCAACAAAGAATATTGTAAAGCTTGGAATAAAAAAATATTCTTCTCCAATGTGTTCAAAAAATGATGAAATCTCCATTTCCTTGCATTTACACCAACCTACTTTTCCATCTTTCCTATTAACCCTGCATTTTCTTTCACACAGCACACATGCCTCAAGAATTTTAAATGCTCCTTTGATTTTTTTATTAAGAACGTATTTACTTATTTTCTTAAATTTTGGTTTTTGTTTTTTTTCTAGGATATTTAGATACCCAGATAACGCCTTGTTTATATCCTTCATCCATCACACCTATTTTTTGTTTCATTTGCATATCTATGTGCTAGGATTAATGGCTCAGGCAATCTGTGATTCCTAATAAGCTTTCTAGCTATCCTTACAGAACTTTCTAGACTAATCCTATGCCCAGGAGATATATAGATTGGCTTGAATCTCTTATTTTTTAATCTATATCCTACCTTCTCATTGTCCATATAAATATAATCACCCTTTAATTCCCCACAAAGCAACGACTTAGCTACACCTATAGAGGGCTTTTTTAGTACAACCCCTATATGAGAAGCTATTCCTACCCTTAATGGATGTAAGATTCCATTCCCATCAAACAAAAGTATGTCTGGCTTATTCTCTAATCTTTTATATACCTCTAGTATCGGAGGTCCTTCTCTAAATGTCAGGAATGTTGGTATATAACCAATTGTTTCTTTACATATAACATATCTTTTCTCAAGTACCTTTAGGCTTTTATAATCTACTACAATAGCAGCACAGATAACATTGTCTTTACTGAATGCCAAGTCAAATCCTACAACCTTTCTTATCTTTTTGAATTTATCTTCCAAACTTATCTTCTCAGCTATGTCTCTCTGTATTGTTCTAAAATTCAGAAGTCTTTTGTCTTTATTTATTCCTATATTCCATCTTTTCAATCTCATCTTTAAGTCTTTTTAACCTTCTAACATATTTTTTTCCTAATTCTTTTTTGTATCTTGCAATCACTCTCTTGAAATTCACTTCTTTATCACCAAAAACTAGATTATCAGCGTGGCATATAATCTTTTCTTCATTGCTTATTGGTACATAGTCTTTAAGAGGCAAATCTAGTTTTTGTTTGATTATATCCTCTTTAGTAATTCCAGCACCAAGGTGCCTTTCAGCTACTAAAGCATGTTTGTTAAGCCCCTCTTTTCTTAAAATCTTAGCCCCCTCTATACCATGCTTTATACTCTCTCTGGAATTTGGAGGACATCTAAACCTTCCTATATCATGGAGGATAGCTGCTGTTCTTATAAAATTAATGTCAATACCCTTGATATTTTTTGCTATCTTAATAGCAACCCCTTTAACCTCTTCAGAGTGTCTTAGAACCTTTTTGTATGTCTCATTGTTTGGAGCATACCTTTCAAGAATCTTCTTTGCTTTTTTTTCTGTTATTTTTGTCATAATCCTATGTTATCTTTGGACCATTAAATAATTTTTCTAAAAATAAAAACAAAAAATTAAAAAGTTATTATTTTTTCTAATATTATAAATGAAACGAGTCCATATAATAATCTCTGGTAGGGTACAGGGCGTATTTTTTAGGTATAACACGAAAAAGATAGCTAACGAATTAGGATTGGGTGGTTTTGTAAGAAATTTACCTGACGGAACTGTTGAGATTGTTGCTGAAGGTGAAGAAGAGAAGATAAATAAACTAATAGATTTTTGCAAGATAGGACCAAGAGCAGCTGAAGTTATAGGTATAAAGATAGAATATGAAGAACCGAGAAATGAATTCTCTAATTTTGAGATAGGATATTAATGTTGGGTCTCTTTAGATTTATCAAAATATCTTACAATGGTTGTATTTCCTTCTTTTCCACCACTCTTTTTTTCAAGAAGAACAAGGTTATTGTCAGCCAATTTATTTATCTTTCTAAAAAAGGTCCTGTAGGATGAATTTCCACCAACCTCTTTATATATCTTGTATAGCTCTCCCATCCTTTTATTGCTGTTATTCTTTATCAGATTAAGAATAAATTTCGATTCATCTTCTAATCTCTCAGCCTTTGATATATTATAATCTCCAAGCCTTTTTATAGCAATCCTTGCATCTTCTGCAGTTATCTTTTTGGAAGACCTATTTTCTGCGTTTAAGCCAGCTTCCCTTAGCATATATAAACCACATCTTATATCCTTTATCTCAACTGTCTTTTTTAATATTAATTTAAAAGCCTCATCACTCAAAACACCTGGGACAAAGGCATACTCAATTCTTTGCCTTAGAATTCCCTTTGTTTCTTCATAATTGTATGGTTTGAATTCTAACATTTCAAGCATTAATCTAGACTTGAGCCTTTCTTCTACATTGTACAACCATTCTTTGCTGTTTGTTACAAAAAAAATCGTCTTCCTATAAATCTCCTCCAATACAGAATAAACAAAATCAAGGTCATCTGCCTTGTCTATTTCATCAAAGACAAAAACAGCTGCTTTCTTATTTATTATGTTCCTTATATCTTTGAACAACTCATCAGAAGATTTATTCATGATTAGTTTATAACCAAGAATTTCACATATCTCAATCATAACCTTGAATGTTGTATTCTTCTGCCAGCAGTTTATATATATTGGAATTATGTCATCTGTTTCTTCCTCTAGTTCTTTAAGAACATGTCTACATGCGAGGGTCTTTCCTATCCCTGGAACCCCATAAATAAAAAGATTCTTTCCATTTCTTTTCTGGAACAACGGTTTAATACAATAAGCCATTCTTCTCTGGCAATCTTCCCTGTATGGAATCATCTTGGGCATGAAGCTAAAATCTAAAGCTACCTCATCCTTAAAAAGGCTTTCCTCAGAACCAAGCATGTCCTTAAAGAGCGACATATTTATAGTTAAACCCCTGATATTTTTAAATATTATGCAATTAATCAAAACCTATTTAAAATAATAGATATTCCTATTTTCCTATGCAATTCATAGAAAAACTTGTTCCAGACACAAGTGTTATAATAGAAGGTCTTGTTTCATCTAAAATAAAATCCAAAAAGTTAAAGACGAATCAAGTAATAATCCATGAAGCAATCTTATCTGAGCTTGAGCATCAAGCGAACTTAGGAAAAGCAATTGGATTTCTTGGTTTGGATGAGATAAAAAGATTAAGAGAGCTAAAAAATATTGAATTGATATTTTCTGGCCAAAGACCAAAAGCAATTGAAATAAGAAATGCCTCTTTAGGAGAGATAGATTCATTGATAAGACAGCTCGCATATGAGGAAGATGCAACACTAATGACTTCTGATAAAGTTCAGGCAGAAGTAGCACTGGCAAGAGGTATTAAATGTATATACTTCAAACCAGAGTCAGCAATCAGAAAACTAAAGTTAGAAGAATATTTTGATGACACAACAATGTCTGTCCATCTAAAAGAAAATGTTGTTCCATACGCAAAAAGAGGATTTCCTGGCTCATGGGAATTTACTAAACTCAGAGATGAACCATTAAAACAAGAAGAAGTCCAAGAGATTTCTAGGGAGATTATAGAAGATGCAAAACTAAGGAAAGATGGGTTTATAGAGATAGAAAGGGAAGGGTCCACTATTGTGCAGTTAGGAAAGTATAGGATTGTAATAACAAAGCCACCATTCTCAGACGGTTGGGAGATTACAGCTGTTAGGCCAATAAAGAGGTTAATACTTGATGACTACAAGCTAAGCGAAAAACTCAAAAAAAGAATAGCAGAACAAGCAGAGGGCATATTGGTAGCTGGTTCCCCCGGCATGGGAAAATCTACCTTTGCACAAGCACTTGCAGAATATTACGCTTCAAAAAACAAAACAATAAAAACAGTTGAGGCTCCAAGAGACCTAATTCTGCCAGACACCATAACTCAATATGCAATCTCTCACGGAGATGCTCAGGAGATTCATGATATATTGCTGTTATCAAGACCGGATTATACAATCTTTGATGAAATGCGTAATACAGAAGATTTTAAATTGTTTGCAGACATGAGGCTTGCTGGGGTTGGAATGGTTGGAGTGGTTCATGCCACAAATCCGATAGATGCAATACAAAGATTCATCGGCAGGATAGAAATGGGTGTAATACCTCAGGTTATTGATACTGTTGTCTTTATAAAGAATGGTCAAATAGAAAAAGTGTTGTCATTGAAGATTGTTGTGAAGGTCCCAACAGGAATGACAGAAGCCGATTTAGCTAGACCTGTAGTAGTAGTTAATGATTTTGAAACAAATAAGCTTGAATATGAGATATATACCTATGGTGAGCAAACTGTTGTTGTTCCAGTACAGCAAACACCTAAAACAGGGGTGCATAAATTAGCAGCAAGTTCTATTGAAAGGGAGTTTATGAGGTATTGTAGTAATGTAAAAGTAGAGCTAATCTCAGATACAAAGGCAATTGTTTATATTCCCAACAAGGATATACCCAAGATAATAGGGAGAAATGGTAGAAAAATTGAAACAATTGAAAGAAAGCTTAACATAGGGATTGATATTCAACCATTAGAAAGAAGCAGAACAGAAAAAGAAGAGACAAGAGTTATTCCTTTTGATATTAGAATAAAAAAAAGTTCAATAATATTTACAACAAACATAGAGAACCAAAATAAGGACATAGGCATATATGTAAATAACGAATTTCTTGTGAGAGTCAAGGCAGGTTCTACTGGCACAATAAAAATAAAAAAAAATAGTCCTATAGGCAGAACATTGGTGATGGCCTATAATAATGGGGAAGACATAACTTTAAAAGCACAGTGAGTAAATGATAATAAAAGTAAAGGTTAAGCCAAGGTCTAAAAAAACAACCATTACTAAGATTTCTAATACTGAATTTGAGGTTAGACTAAAAGAAAAAGCAGAAAATAACAGAGCAAATATAGAACTTATAAACCTTCTTTCAAAATATTTTAATGTATTACCTAACTCTATAAAAATTAAGAATCCAAAATCAAGAATAAAATTAGTAGAAATAAGATAAAAACTTCTAAAAGCTAAGAAACCCCTAGGGGCTGAAAAATAGGTTCAAGTATTTCTGGAGGTATTTCTTTTCTATCTCTGAAATGAGGCATAATTGATTGTGCTTTATATAATAGTCCAACAAGGCTTCCTAAATTTCCCCTTACCCCATTCCCTCCAGAATAACTAACTACTATTACAATACCATATGGGGGATGCTCATCTCCAAATGGAACAACAGCACCCTCTAGCCCATCTAGCTGAACTTTTTCTCCTATTAATGAGAGAACAGGGTCTTGAGGGCGAAGCATATATGTTTCCTCTTCAGGAGAAAGCCCTATTTTTAAATACCCCATTATATCTTTTATACTCTGGGACTCACTTGCAGTAACATATAAACCACCTAATACCTCATCCAATCTCCTTTTAGTATTGGATTCCTCTGCTGATTCAATTCCTCCTCGTGAGCAAATCTGGGCTCTTCCTGTATAGTAAGCAAACACATCCGTATTTAGTCTGCCTGTTCTTACAGGTTGGTGCCAAAAGAAAAGAGCCATATCATACCCTAAGCCCCCATCTTGTATTGGAGCTGTAATCCTTGTTAATATCCCATTCAAGAATTCATTAATCCTCGTGTAGGGATGCTGTGTTATGTTTAATCTATCTACTATACAGCTAATATCCATTTTTGTATATGTAATAAACCCTTGCTATTACATATATTTAAATATTTCTATTTTCTTCTATTGTACTTTTTATATAAGAAAAATATATAAACAGAATCCAATTAAACAGCTTATATGTTAGACATAAAGTTTGTCAGGGAGAATCCAGAAATTGTAAGAAAAAATCTGGAAAAGAGACAAGACAGGGAGAAGGTACAATGGCTTAATGATTTGATAAAAAAAGATAAAGAATACAGGAAACTATTGCAAGTGAATCAGGAATTGAGGCATAAGAGAAACCTAATAACCGAGGAAATAAATCAATTAAAAAAACAAGGAAGGGATATAACAAAAAAAATAAAGGAGGCAAAAGAATTACCAAAAAAAATTAAAGAATGTGAGGAAAAGATAGCAAAACTAAAGGAAAGGATAACATTCTATTTAATGCGTTTGCCCAATATTCTTCATGATTCTGTTCCCGTTGGTAAAGATGAATCAGATAATAAGGTAATAAGGAAATGGGGAGAGATCCCTAAATTTTACTTTGAATTAAAACCACATGGTGAATTGATAGAGAAGCTAGGACTAGCAAACTTCAGTTCCGCTGTTAAGGTATCTGGGAGGGGTTTTTATTATCTACTAGGTGAGTTGGCCTTAATGGACTTAGCATTACAACGGTTTGCTATAGATTCCCTAATAAAGAAAGGATATAAACTAATTGAACCTCCACTTATGTTAAGACGCAAACCTTATGAGGGTGTTACAGATTTGAAGGATTTTGAGACAATGATGTACAAGGTAGAGGGTGAAAATGAAGACCTTTTTTTAATAGCCACATCAGAGCACCCAATCGGAGCAATGATGATGGGTAAGGTATTTGATGAAGAAGAACTTCCCTTAAAGTTTTGTGGTGTAAGTTCCTGTTTTAGAAAAGAAATCGGAAGCCATGGCATAGATGAGAAAGGACTCTTCCGTGTTCACCAATTCAATAAGGTGGAGCAGTTTATCTTTTGTAAACCAGAAGAAAGCTGGGAATTTCATGAAGAGCTAATAAAAAATGCGGAAGTGCTTTTCCAAAAATTGAAATTACCATATAGGGTAGTTAATATATGCACAGGTGATATAGGGACTGTAGCATCAAAAAAATATGATTTGGAAGTTTATATGCCAAGAGAAAAAGCCTACAAAGAAGTAGTTTCTTGTTCAAATTGTACGAGTTATCAGGCAGTAAGATTAAATATAAGGTATAAAAAAGGGAATGAAAAGGACTATGTTCATACTTTAAATTCAACAGCGATTGCAACAGGAAGAACAATCAAAGCAATTATAGAAAACTATCAACAGAAAGATGGCAGCATAGCCATCCCGAAGGCATTACAACCATACATGGGCAATATCCGAATTATCGGCAAATAAAATGGTTAAGATACATGGAGCTTTTTACTTGACAGTTGGTATTGTTGTTTTATTCTATACACACTACGTAGAAAACAAAATTGGTTCTGGAAGATTAAGGTTTTTTGTTCTCGTTGGTTATCTTTTTTTAGTGATAGGGATAGCAAAAATATTAATCTGGTTTATAAATAGAAAAAAAGAAACTAAAGGTGAGCTAGGATATATTGGTAATAAACCCCAAAACGTTAAGAACCATTTGGGCTATTGTCCTAGGTGTAGGACACCCTTAAGAGGGAATGAGAATTTCTGTTACTTTTGTGGTCAGCGTCTGAGATAAAGACTACTAGGGAATACTAACATAACTTTATATTAACATCTTTTTTCAATATCTGTATGGTTCAATTTTCAATTAAACCTCCACAAAAAAAATTAATATCAAAAAACAAAAAACCCGGTGTAGGGAGTTCTGATTTTTCAGAACGATTAAATAGTCTAATAGATAGGATAAGGATACTAGAAGAGAGATATACAAATTTACGAACAGCAACAAAAATAACAGAGGAAAACATGATAAGAAAGAATAAAACTCTGAGTACAGAAATAAAAACCATCTTATCAGATATAAGCGAATTGAAAAGAGATGTAGAAGAACTCAAGGATAAGATAATATTAATAATAAAGGAGCTTGGCTCATTCGCAAAAAAAGAAGATGTTAAAACCTTACAGAGATACATTGAATTGTGGCAGCCCTTAAATTTTGTTACGCATAATGAGCTTCAAGAAGTAATCCAAGAAACAATAGGAGCAAAACTAGAAAAAGATAAATAGAAATATTTATATAAAGGGGATTATTAAAAATATAAAAGTAAGAATATAAAAAAGAGGTGCTAGAATGGCCTTTTTGGGGTTTGGCAAAAAGAAAACAACAGATACTCCTCAAGAGCCACCACCCCCGTCATTTGATTATCCTCCTGCTGGTTCTGGGACCCCTCCACCGACTTCTGGAACCCCGCCAGGTAATTATCAGGATTATCCTCCAGAACAGCCGTACCAACCATTTCCTCAGCAGCCACAACCTCAATTCCAATATCCGCCACAGGCAAATATAGCAGTAGAACAGGAAGTTCCGTCAGAGTACCCACCTCAACAGCAACCAGGGACAGGAGTAGGAAGAGAAGAGATTCAAGAGGTGACAGAGGCAATAGTAGAGGAAAAATGGAATGAGGCAAAAAAGGAAATTGATAAACTTCTTGAATGGAAGGAACAAGTTGCTACTGAAATAACCAAAATTCAAGAACAAATAAACAATCTAAAATCAAACTTTGACTCTTTACATAAAGGCGTACTTGGGAAGATATCGGAATATGACGAGCACCTTACTAATGTTGGGACAGAGATAAAGGCAATGGAACAGGTTTTTTCTAAGATTCTACCTTCTTTAACGGATTCTGTCAATAAACTACAAAGGATGTCTGACCAAAAGATAAAGTCTAATCAAAAGACAAAGAAAAAGTGAACTTAAACATACTGCTTTCCAGCCATAAGTACAATAGCAAATATAGCTACGATTAGAATAAACAAAGCACCCATCACCTTAGGATGAAATAATATAATGCTCGGTTTGCTGTAATCTATATCTCCTTCTTCTTCAGGCACAGATATTTCTCCTCTTATGTAGCTTAATACACCAACAACAATAATAAGCATTACCACTATTAATGTTATCAATTTTAAAGAACCCAACTCTTCTGCCTCACTCACACCAAACATTTTTGCGGCAATTATAGCAAATATTGCAAAGACAAAGACAACTGCTATCCAAGGTGCGATATTTTCTATTATCTTTGTAGCAAGAGGGGAAAACAAAGTAAGAATAGCTATTATCAGTCCAATAACTATTTGAATACCTACATTCTCACCTAAGATTTTTGTATAGGAGAGAATTGCGAAAATAACTAACCAAACAAATATAAAAACAAAAAGACTAGAAAAATGCTCTAAAGCTGTTATATCTAAAAAGGTAGCCATTTTTACTTTTTACTACCACCAAACATATCTCCAACCCACTTGCCAAGCTGTGATAAGGCGTTTAATTCTTTTTCTTTACCTTCCCCTCTAGTTATCCACCAAACTATTATAGCAAAAACCAATATCATTATTACTATTGCAACTGTTTCTTCACCAAAGAAATTATAAAACCAACTCCAGTCTCCCCACCATCCAGCTGCTCCTCCAAAAATTACTAGGATTATTATAAAAGAAACTATTGCAATCCAACCACTAAGGCTTGAGCCCATCCATCTAGCCTCTCCACCAAACAGTCCTATCAATATAAGCAGCATTATAACAGCTACTGCAATAAGAGAAACCTGTGGCAAAGCTTCATTCATTATCTCTACAACATCTGCCCCTTCTGGATATACATCCAAGACATGGGGTATAACAACTAACAGAGATATCACCAAAGCAACAACCAGATTATATTTCTTTTTATCCTCCCCTAATATCCTAGTTTTTGCCATTAATGCAAATATCACTACAAATATCAGCAAAAAAGGCAACATTACATCAGTCAATCCCCAACTATCTAATATCCTAATAAATTCTTCAAGATTATACGCTCTAGTAGCCATTTTAACACCTCATTATTTAGATTCTTCTTTTTTTGTTTCTTTACTCCCTTCACCTTGGACGATATACCAAACACAAATAATTATGATTACAAGTAAAATAATAGAACCCGTTACCTCTGTCCCCTTTCCGAATCTAAGATAATCCCAGAATGTATCCCACCACCCTATTGCATATGTAAAAATTAATATTATACCAACAAACATAATAATCATGAAGAGTGTATTCCAACCACCTTGTAAGAAAACACCCTCTCCTTCTTTCATAAAAGACCCAACTAACAATAAAAACAAAACAGAAAGCATCAATAACAACACAGTATAGGAAGATACAGTAGTTATTATCTCAACAAGCTTTGAAGAAGCAACAACAAAAAATGCTATAACAAAAGAAGCCATGGCATCTAAGTTTTTTTTTGGATATTGTTTTCCATCAATTGTTTCTGTACCAAAGACTCTTGTTTTTTCTAAAATAGCAAAAACAATTGTGAATACCAACAAAAATGGCAATACAACATCATATAATCCTATCTCTCCAAAAAAGTCTATAACTTCCCTAAATTGATTAACCATATTCCCTAATCTGATATTATTAATATATAAAACTTTCTATTTGTCATTTTAGTAACCTTGTTGTAAAATAATAGGCAATGCACATTTAAATCCAAATCAGAAATTTTATAAACTCAGACCAAATACTTAGGAATACTATGGCATGGACATTACTACATGAGATTAGAAGAAAGGCATTTCATATGACAATCATTTTTGTGTTAATTTTCTACTCAATTATAGAAAAAACTTTTTCAAAGCAAATAGCCTTAATCAGCCTTGTTTTTTTGCTTTTAATTCTACTAATAATAGAATATATCAGATTAGAATTAAATATAGAACTTCCGATAGTAAAACAACTTATCAGAGCAAAAGAAGCGACTAGGATGAGTGCTGCAATATATTTCTTAACAGCCACAATTATTTGTTTAGCTGTTTTTGATTTTAGAATAGCTTTAGCTGCTCTTTTAATGACGGCCCTAGGAGATATGTCGGCTGCTATTATAGGGACAAAATTTGGAGAAACATTAATATTCAAGAATAAAACCCTTGTTGGTTGCCTTACAGAGTTAGTAGTAAACCTAGTTGTTGGTATTTTTCTGATTACAAACATATATACAATCATTGGAATGGCTCTAACAGCAACTATTGTAGAAACTTTTCTCAGTGAATTGGAAGATAACTTGTTTGTTCCTCTTTTTTCTGGATTTGTAGGCGAGATAATAACCCTTTTTCTTTAGATTTAAGGTTTAGATAATGGGATGCCCAGATTTTTACACAAGACACAAGGCCACAAAACTAAGTGGTCATAGACCCTTGTTATAGGTGAGCCCCTTTTGTCTTGTTCTGTAATAAAAAATGAATAAAAAAACCCCTATTTAAATTTATCTTTTATTTTGGATTTACTCCAAAAAAAGATTTTAGTTTGTAGTGCTTGTCCTTTTATTTTTTAAAATCCAAATCTATCTATTTGCGCAGGTATCAACAAACTTACGGCGAGTTTAAATAACTCGCATAACAAAATCAATAAAAATATAAATCAATAGTATATTATACTAACCAAAAATGAGATTTTTGGCAATATTTCCTATTCTGCTTTTACTTATCCCATTTTCGTCAGCTGCAGTTATATTTGATGATTGGGTTACTAATAGAGAGACATTCAAGGTAGGGGATGATTATTTCTATGCTGAATACTTTGAATCTAGTGGTAAACTACTTCTTAAGGTTAATGGTTTGGGAAGACTAATGGAGATTGGGGAGTGTGAAAAAAAAGAAAAGATAAAATACTGCTTTGAAGATATAGATGGGAATGAGATAAAAATTAAGGTTACAGAATTAGAACCAGAGATAGAAATTACAAGGTCTTTTTCTACAGTAAAACCTAGTATAGATGATTTAATTACAGTAAGTGTTACGATAAAAAACAATGGAGAAGCAAAAGCCTACAATATAAAGTATCTTGATGTTTATCCAGAGGGCTTATTGGTTTATGGCGGTGCAGGAAGCTGGGAGGGAAGTCTTAGTGCAGGACAGGAGAAATCCTTTACCTACACTATAAGAGCAAAAGAACTTATTTCGTTTGATTCCCAAGCAGAGGTTTCTTATAAATATAATGGAGATGATATAACCACTGAATCAGATATTGTAACAATAAGTGTACAAAAACCATTTTACCTTAATGACACTATATCTACAGAAGCAGCAGACAGGGGTGACATAATAAACTATACTCTAAAAATAGGGAATAGGCATAGCTCAAACAAATTGGAAATAGAAAATCTGGAGATATCGATACCAGAGTCTATATCTATCCTTAATATACCAGTTGGCTTTAAGAGAGAAGATAATAGACTGATATTTGAAGGTGAACTGGAAGAGCAAGAAACTAAAAATTTCACTATAAAGCTCAAACCAAGCCGCGTTGGTAGGTTCAAAATAAAGACATCTGCTGTATTAGAAATCTCAAGAAGAAAGTATGAAGAGAACCTAGAGAAACAATTTACAGTTGGTCTTTCAAGTGTAGTTCCGATACTTAATGTAACCCCAATTGTAAAATCGAATTCAGCTTATGATTTATATATAGGCATCAAAAATTGGGCTGAGAAAAAAATAAACAATGTTAAGATTAGCGTTATTAGCGATCTTTTCAACAACATAACAGAAACAAAGAATATTGCAGCAGGTCAAACAATAGACATCTACAAAAAGACCCTAACAGCACCTTATACTGAAGAAGATAAGTTCTTTAATATAATTATTACTGGTTCTTATACTTCATCTTCGGGGAAGCTCTATACATTTAAAAAATCACAGAGAATAAAAGTCGAAGCTGTGAACAAAGTAATAGAGATAATAAGGGAAACCACCAAGAAAAATGTCTATGAAGGAGAAAAAATTGAAGTCAAGGTAAGTTTAAAAAATAGAAAAAATACGGTGCTAGAAGGGATTGATGTTGTTGATATTTTTCCAAAAACGATACGTGCCACTTTGAAGGGGAATATAACTGCTTTTATAGAAAGACTTGAACCATTGGAAGAAAAAGAAGCATATTCTTACTCCGTAACAATACCAAAAGATTATGGTGAAGCAGAATTAGAATTTACAACGAATGTTAATGTTAGATTAAATGGCCAACTTATTATTCTCAAGAAGACAGAGAAGATAAATGTATTGGGGAAAAAACCCCTCGAAGAGATGATTGAGGAAGTTAATCAATTATCTACTAATAAGACAACAAATAAAACCAAAAAAACAAATGAAACAGATAAACCATCAAAAACTAAAAAAGAAGAGAAGAATCTTTTTAGTAAAATACTTAGTTGGATAAAAAAAATATTCTTATGGTAGTTTACTCATTCTCAACCCTAGGAGCCAAAATAAAGCTTAATATTAGCTTGTCTATAATCTTAAAATCTAGCTTTAGCGGGTAATCCTTATTAAATCTAATAATAACCTCGTCACTTAGTTTAGATGCACCTATCATCTTTTTTAGATATTCTATACTATACTTTGCCCTTAATTTCTCTTTAGTCTCTATTTCTATCCCCTCTCCTTCTTTAATCTCAATATTTGCATTTGATAAATCTCCACTTGCGCTTATTGTAAACTTTTTTGGTTCTACCTCAAATGTAACAGATTCAGCAACAATATCAGCATCTTCTATGGCATTTGATAAGATGTTTGATGGTATCTTTATTTTAATGGGAAATTCTAATTCAGGTATCTTTTGTTCTTTTTCTTCAATATCTATCAGAGATATATGGAATGTCCTTGTGGTATTTCCCTTTAACTGGATTTTTAGTTTACTCCCATCTAGTTCTAGGGTTAGCATATCATTTGGACTAGCTCTTTTCAATATTTTTTTTAGGTCACCGAGATTTATACCTATCTCTGTTTCCTCTTTTACATCATACTCTGTGAATGTAGAACTTAGAAGCTTAAAAATTACCATGGCAACATTGGCAGGATCCATAGCCACAAGTTCCAAAGCATTTTTATTTATTTTAAATCTTCCTTCGCTAACAAGATCTGATATTATGCTTATACTTTCCTTGATATAACTCGGTTCTGCTAGTGTTAATCTCATAAGAGACACCCCCTCAATTATATAAAAAAGCAAGCACTACTTATTTAAATTCTTTGCGGTTTTTATTTCCAAGCAAAGTTAACCATAAACTATTTAAACATATCCTCTTATAGATATTCAAAAAGAGGTGCGGCTATGGGACCAATAACATTCTTAACCTACCTATCTGTCATATTATTGATTGGTATAGTTTCCACATTAATAAGCAGAAAATTCAAAATCCCAAACATCTTATTTTTGCTTTTTGCGGGAATAATCATCGGGAATATAAGCTATAAAAGTCAACCTCTAATATGGTTCCCACAAATATTTCTCACCACAATAGCAATTCTTGCTTTAGCTTTGATTGTCTTTGATGCTAGTTCTAGATTTAAGCTAAGTCAATTTGACGCACTATCTACCTACGCTATAAAACTTTCTTTAATATTCTTGTTCCTGAATATAGTGTTCTTAACCATATTTACAATAAAACTTTTCCAGATTATCCCTGTTTCTGTAGCTTTGATTTTTGCTACCCTAATGAGTGGCACATCACCAGATGCAGTAATGTTTATGTTAAAGTCCACTAAGCCAAAAATATCACAGCTACTTGAGATTGAGTCTATCATAAATACACCCTTAGTTGTATTGTTGCCCTTTATAATACTTGATTTTATAAGAAGAGTTAATCTCAATTATATATTATCTGGCTTTATTGAACAAATAGGTCCTTTCTTGCAGCAGTTTGTCACAGGGATAGGTTCAGGTATTCTTATAGCCTTGATTATATTTAAGATAATGAAAAAAAAGTACTCAGAAACTCTTTCTCCTCTGGCTATAATCACATCTGTTATTATGGCATACATACTAGCAGAAAATCTTGGAGGCAATGGTGTCTTAGCTGTTACAACACTTGGACTTTTCTTTGGGAATGTCTACTTTACTCATAAACTGCAACTGAAAGAAATTTCATCCTTCTTTGTTAATTCTCTTGAGATACTTGTATTTGTTCTTATAGGGATAATAATAAAGTTCCCGTTGAATTATTATTTCATACTAAAATCTTTACTCCTTTTTATGACTTATCTCATAGTTCGTTATATTTCTGTAACATGGTCACTAAAAAGTTTAGATTTGTCTCTTAGAGAGAAGATATTTATTACTCTAAATGCTCAGAAAGGAATTGCTGTGGCAGTAGTAGCTTTCAGCTTAACAACAATAAATTTATTTGGTCTACAAACAATTTTGAACCTTACTCTTCTTTTTATGCTCTATTCTATAATCTTATCTACATTTGCATTGAAATTTTCTAAATATTTTGTGGGTTTTGATGTAAAATGAATATAAAAATAGGGCCTGGAGGGACTGCAGGATTAGGTTATGAAGAAGGCCTCAGTAAGATTAAGGAACTTGGCTTAACAGCCTTGGAAATAGAGTTTACATATGGAATTAATATGACCAATAAAACAGCGGAAAAAGTAGGAAAAATAGCAGAAAAACTAAACATAAGCTTGAGCTGTCATGCCCCATACTATATTAATCTTGCTTCTAATGAAAAACAAAAATTGATTGCATCTAGGAGAAGAATCCTTCAGAGTTGTGAAAGAGCAAGTAAATTAAATGCAAAATATGTTGTTTTTCATCCTGGCTTTTATCAAAAAAGAACAAAAGAAGAGACATATAATATCATTAAAAATGAGATACAAGACTTAATGAAGACAATCAAAGATAAAAAATGGGATGTCAAACTAGCCATAGAAACAACAGGAAAACATTCTGCCTTTGGTGATTTGCATGAATTACTTGATTTAACTAAAGAAACAAAATGTTCTTTGACAATAGATTTTGCACATCTAAAAGCAAGAAGTCAAGGCAAGCTAAGCTATGGTGAAATGTTAGACGAGGTAAAACACTTTAGGCATATTCACTCTCACTTTTCTGGGATTGAATGGACTGAAAAAGGAGAAAAAAGGCATGTTCTAACTCCAGAAAAAGAGATGAGGGATTTACTAAAGGAGATTATCAATAAAAACCTTGATATAACAATAATAAATGAAAGCCCGGATCCTATTGGGGATGCTTATAAGATGAAAAAGATATTAGAAAAACTAAAATAAGTTTCTTTATATTTAGATATAAAAAATGGTTAAACAAAAAAGAATAATCCTTGATACAAACTTTTTGATGGCGTGTGGGCAGTTTAATCTTGATATTTTCTCTGAGATTGATAGAATCTGTCATTTTCCATATTCACTGTTTATTTTGGATAAGACCATAAATGAATTAGAAAACCTAATAAAAAAAGAGAAAGGAAAAAATAAACAAGCTGCAAAGCTGGCTTTTTTATTAATCAGAAAGAAGAAAATACCTCTGCTTAAGACAAAGGAGGACGGTGTGGACAATTTGCTATATGATATTGCAGACAAGGATACCATCGTTGCAACCCTTGATAAAGAACTAAAAAAAAGACTTAAGGGCAAGGGCATCCTTACCATAACAATGAGGCAGAAGAGATACCTCATCTTAGAGGAGAAATAGAAAGCTTTAAAAAACAAATTAGAAATCCATTATAAAGAATAAAATGTTTTACAAGACAGAAGTAAGAGACCACATAAGGGTACCACCTAACTTTTTTGATCTACCCTTAAATGAGGCAATTATCAAAAGAATCAAGAAGAAATATGAAGGCTTTATTTCAAAAGACCTAGGCATAGTTATAGATGTAACTGATGTAAAAAAAATAGGAGAAGGGGTCATTCTGCCAGGGGATGGTGCTGCTTATTATGATACTTCTTTTGAACTTTTAACATTCAAACCAGAGTTACAGGAAGTTATTCTCGGTAGGATAAGTGATATTGCAGATTTTGGAGCATTTATTAATCTTGGACCTATAGAGGGAATGATTCATATATCACAAACAATGGATGATTTTGTAAGCTTTTCTAAGGATAAAACACTTGCTGGGAAAGAAACAAAGAAAACATTAAAGGTTGGAGATAAGTGTAGGGCTAGGATAATCGCTGTTTCTTTTAAAGATATAAACAATCCTAAGCTAGGCTTGACAATGAGACAACCTTATTTAGGCAGATTGGACTGGATAGAAGAAGAGCAAAAAGCTAAAGAGAAAAAAGAAACTAAAACAGAAAAAGAAAATAAAGGTACTAAAAAATGAAAAAAAAGGTATGTAAGAAGTGTAAGTTATTTGTTGAAGGGAATGAATGTCCTATATGCAAAGGAAATCAGTTTAGTACAAACTGGCAAGGTAGGCTAGCGATCCTTGATCCAAACAAATCAATAATTGCAAAAAAACTCCAAATTAAAGCAAAAGGAGAATACGCCATAAAAGTAAAATAAAACTTTGGTGACTTAAACATGGAGCTAAAAATACTGGAGAAGAAAGAGAATAGAGCACTGCTTAGAAAGGAAATAGAAGCAGAGCTATCATTTTTTGGAGAATCAACACCAAAAAAAGAAGAGGTAAAGAAAAAGATAGCTGAGACAGAGAAAGTCAATGAGGAATTAGTAATAGTTAAGAGTATTCATACTAGATTTGGAGAACCAAAGGCAAGCGTTATAGCCTACATATATGAAAATATTGAAATTCTAAACGAGCTGGAGCCTAAAAGAAAGACAAAGGAAACAAAAGAAGCGGAAAAAAGCCAAGAAAAAACAGAAGAAAAGAACAAGGAAACCAAATAAATTTCTTATAAACTAAAATGGCAAAAAAACAAAAGAAATCAAAGGAAAGCAATAAGAGATGGAAATTATACGACTTAAGTAAAGGCTTAACTAGAAAAAACAAGTTTTGCCCTAAATGTGGCCCAGGCGTTTTTATGGCAAAGCATAAAGATAGATATACCTGTGGGAACTGTCACTATACAGAATTCATTTCTCATTAATGTTGCTTTTTTCCATCTTCTGAAATATTAATAAGTCCTCTGTTGTTAGTTTTTTTCCTTTCTTTATTTTGTCCTTAATATCCAGTGCCTTGGTTTTTATTAATTCAATGTCCTTTAGTTCTCTCTCTCTTTTTGATTTTTCTTTTATCTTATCTACATCCTGCTTTACTCTGTTTAATTCTACTAATCTCTCTTTTAGCTTACTATTAATCTCATTAAATTTTTTCTTAAATTCAATAAATCTGCTAAAAGCTTCTTCTTCTTTTTTCTTTAGCTCATCAATTTCTTTTGAAAGCTTTATGATTTCTTCATGATATTTCTGGCTTTCATTTGCCCTGTTTTGTATTCTCTTATGAATCTCTTCTGCCTTCTTTTTTGTTTCTCTTATCTTTTCTGATTCTTGGTTTATCTTTTCCCAAACATCACTAATCAACCTTGATTTATTGTATTTTTCTTTTAACTCCTTTATTTTCTGCATTAATTTTTTTTCTTTTTCAAAAGAAAGCCCTTCTGTTTCTATTCTGAATTCCAACTCTTCTATCCTCTCTTTAATCTTTGATGGATCTTCTTTTATTTTATGCTTTTTAGAAATTTCTATCTTCTTTTTCTCAAGCTCTTTTAGTTCCAGAATAATTTCCTTTACCTTATTATTTAGTTCATCCCTTACCTTTTTATCCTCTTTTACCTTAGAGGTAAGAGAATCCCTCTTTTCTTTATTTTCTTTTATCTTCTTTATTAGTTCTTTTATCTGGTTACTATAGTTTTCTTTCTTTTTGAACCAAGATTCCTTTTGAGCATCTATTTGATTGAGCTCTTTTCTTAAATGTGTTACCTCCTTCTTTAGCTCATTTAGCTTTTTAAATAGCTCTCCCGGTTTTTCCTCTTGCATAGTGTGTCACGTTCACTGTTTTTATTTTCATTCTTATTATTAGTTGGAATATTAAAAATTAAATCTAGCCAAACAAGGCACCGAGTCCGGCTGCTGCTTGCTCTTCACTTTTCTTCTCTTCCTCTTTCTTCTCTTCCTTTGCTTTCTCTTCTTTCTTCTCTGTTGCCTGTTCTGCTGCTGGCTGTACTGCGGTTACCTGCATAGCAGATGCTTTTTCTATTGCTTCATCAATATTTACACCTTCTAGACTAGCCACCAAAGCCTTAACCCTAGCATCATCTACCTTAACCTCTGCTGCTTCTAAAACCTTCTTTATACTTTCCTCATTTATTTTTTTACCAGCCTTATGCAGTAACATAGCCGCATAGATATATTCCATTTTTTCTACCTCCTATTTTTATTATTATAAATATTTCTCTTTTTTGGACTATGATTTTCTCAATGTTCCTTTTTTAATCAATTCTTGTGTTAGCTTTTCAATTTCCTTTTGTTCCTTTTTCTTTTTTTCTATTTTTTCCTTTAACTGATGAGCAGAAGGTACGTCTTCTTTTTTCTTTTTATCTTCTTTTGGAATCTCTTTTGCTGATAGTTTGCTTGCCTCTTCAATAAGCTTATCTGCGGAGGGTACCTCACCTTTAACAAATTTTTTTGTTTCTTCTACCATCTTTTCAATCTTTTTTTCTGTATCTGATTTTTCATTTCTTTTTTCAGGTTCCTTTGCCACTTCTTTTTTTTCAGGTTTTTCCTCGTCCCTCTTGTGCTTTTCAGGAATTTCTATCTTTGCTGTATCCTTTATACTTAATGCTGATTTTTCAGCTTCACATAATAATTCGTTTATTACTTCATCATCTATTATCTTTTGGCTTATTCCTAATAGCTTGGCGTTATTAAATGCGTCAATTATTAGTCTTTCTATGGTTCCTTTTGTTGGATATGCTATGTCAATAGCAAGATAATAAGCAAACCTAGCAGCATCTTCTAAGTCTTTCCTGAATTTATCTTCATCTATATCTAATATATCTTTGGTGTATATTGTCTCATTTTCGTAAATAGCATTAATATTTAATCCTATCTCCATTGGCTCAATCCCTAGCCTAGTCAATATCTCAGCTAATTTTGCAGATATCTTTTCACCTTCCTTAACTACTATGCTGTCTTCTTTAATAACCACTTTCCCATTTTCAACACCAGCCTTTATACCAATCTGGGCCAATTCTCCTATAATTGGTCCTGGCGCAAACCCTGTTGGACCCTTCTGGACTTTAATGTCTGTAGGCGCTAATTGGTTTGGCTTTGCTGGAGCATTAGTTTTATTTTTCTTTAGTAGTTTAAATAATGAAAACGGATTTTCTTTTGTGAATATAAGGGCAGGCATTCCCCGCAGGTATTCAGCAAGTTTCTCAATATTTTTCTTTTTATTTTTAACATTGTTCAAAGCAATTCTTATCAATCTCTTTTTTGCCATCTTTAGATATATTCTATCAACCAATTTGGCTCTCATTTGTTGGAGTTGTGGTGCTGGCATATTTTCCATATTTATTGCTGCTATAACAGGATATTCAACTAATAACTTCTCTAATTCTGCAACTATCCTTTTCTTTTTTTCAGATGCCCTTGTTTCCTTTTTTTCCATTTTAAACTTTATTAGCCTTATCTTTTCCTTTCTTTCTTGTTTCTTCGCCTATCATCACTGGTTTGCTCATAGTGAGCTTTAAAAAAACACTCTTGATGTTGTTTTCTCCATTTGGTAAATGATGTATAAGACTATCATAGGCTGTTAAAATATTATCAACAACCTCCTCATCCTTCATTGATTCGTTTCCAATACCTACCTGTACTACTGGACTATTCTTTGCTTGTAACCTCACAGTTTTTTGTAGCTTTTCATATAGCCCCTTTAGATTTACATTCGGTGGAACAACACAACCTACCTTTGGATTTGGCATCTTCCCTCTTGGTCCAAATACTCGCCCAAAACTAGTAGCTACCTTTGGCATAATTGTTGCTTGAGCAATAAAATAATCATATGAAGAGGCTAGTTTTTTTGCTTCCTTCTTATTCTGGTATTTTGGGAAATCATCAACAGAAATAACCAAATCACAGACCTTCTTTGCCTCCTCCAATAATTCTGGTCCAACTAAGGCACAGACCTTTATTTTCTTCCCCTTTGTATGATGTAGTGTTACAAATAAATCAACAGGAGTCTTATTTAATTCTATACCTTTCATATTAATTATTAAATCATAGGTCTGGATAAAATTCCTTTTCTTAGAAATCTTCTTTAATTCATTTAGTGCTTTTATTACTTGTTCTTTATTCATTCGACCCTCCTACTCTCAGAGTAGTAAAACCGGGTTTTGCTGATTTGCTATAAGAAACTCTAATTCATTTATAAATCTAACGATTTTTTAGCTTTTTCTTTCAACAATACCTCTGTATGTGGATAAGCTATCCTAACCTCTTTTTCTCTTTTTACCATCCTTAATATACTTTGCGTTATCCTGCTAGAAAGTTCTTGAAGGTTCTTTGCTGGTGCAAAGTACCTTACATTTACAGCTATACCACTTGGTTTAAAATAAGTCCTGACATATGGTCTCTTTTTTGTTTTCTTTATAATATCTTTTGTTTCTTTTTCTGCTACTTTTATTGCGATATCTATTGCTTTATCCAAGTTGCTTTCATAGGTTATATTAAAAGAAACCTGATCTAATATATATTCATCTTCCGAGGTATAGTTTATTATGTTCTTCTCAAACAGTGTTGAATTTGGGACCATTATTATCCTCCCTGAATTCTCTTCTCCTGCTACAATCCCACCTATTTCTCTGATGTATATATGGGTAAGTGTAATGTCTTTTACATCACCCCTCACATTTCCTATTATAATTCTGTCCCCTATTTCAAAAGGTCTTTTCGTGACAATCATTATCCAAGCAGCAACACCAGTAATTGGTTTTTGTAAGGCCCAACCTAATGCAGCAGAAAACAAACCAACCCCAAGGCCCAACCCAGCCCAAGAGCCAGAATAGGAAGATACAGCAAGTAGTATAAGGATTAAAAAGAAAACATATTTTAACACCTTAGAGAAAATCTCCACATTTGATCTCTGTCTTTTTTTCTTTACCCTTTTTAGCAATGCTTTCTTTATGATTCCCAAAACAAGACTAAAGATAACATATGCAACAACAACAGCCACTATTGTTCTTATTATTGGAGTAAGTTTTACAATCAGACTACTAAGCTCCCCTATATTGTCTACCATCTTTATTTTTATAGCAGAATTGCTTTAAATATCTTTTGTTTTGCAAACATTTTTTAGTTAGAATAAGTTAAACAGGTAGTGTTAAAACAATTGATTCATGAAATAAACTTTTATCTTACTTATGCTCACTCGCAATAAACATTCGGGTTGAACTCATAACTCAAACCACGAAAATCATAAAGACCCTCTATGTACCTGTAACAATCGTAGTCATCATTACATCTTATATTTACTATAAGGTTCTCATCAAGATTCAAAGGGATTTTTACATCATTAAACCAGCATACCTTTTCTTTTTCTATTACCCTTAACTCGACTATTCTTTTGGATTCCTCACAGAGAGCAACCACTCCACATAGAACAAAAATAGATACAACCAATAACTGAAATAATCTCATTTTCATCTTATCCTCACATATACATGCCTTATGTCTCTAAAGTTATCATTACCCACACTAATCCTAGCTAAATAAATCCCAGGAGTAACATCTTCAGGTATGGGCATGACTAATACGGAAGTGGTACTATCCCTTTCTTCTATGTCCTGGGGTATGGAATAATATAATAATCCCAAATCATAAATAAACAACTTTGTGCTAACCTTTTCTAATTCAATATCAAGATTATTCTTTATATTAATATAACTTAGTGAGATTTTTCCTCTCTCTAATGGTTCTTCTATATAGAATTTTCCAATAGGATTAAAACTAACAAAACCCATAAACAATAAAAAACCAAAAAATATGCTATACAATCTCATTTTGCCCCCAATATTTACTATTGTAGAATACTCACTGATATTTAAAGATTTATTTACTCAATCATAATGTTTAAAAATGATATATGATTCCTCAGGAGGTAAGCTCCCAAAAAACAAAAAACTAAAAATAAAATGGCAATAAGAAGTCCAATCTGCTCTATTTTGGCTCATGTGGATCATGGAAAAACATCAATATTAGACAAAATTAGAGGTAGCTCTATTGCTGCTAATGAAGCAGGCGGAATAACACAAGCAATTGGAGCATCTATTATCCCTATAGAGACAATAAAAAAGATATGTGGGCCTTTATTGGATGCCTTAAAGATGAAGTTTACAATTCCGGGTCTTCTCTTTATTGATACACCAGGCCATGCTGCCTTTACAAACCTCAGAAAAAGGGGAGGCAACTTAGCTGATATAGCTATCTTGGTTATTGACATAAATGAAGGAGTAAAGCCCCAAACGATAGAGTCAATAGAAATACTGAAAAGCTATAAAACTCCTTTTGTAATTGCAGCCAATAAGATTGATTTAATTGCTGGGTGGCAAACACATATTGAATCTACTCTTATTTCTAGCATCCAGAAACAATCTCAAAAGGTTCAAGAGCTACTAGAGAAAAAGATATATGGGTTAGTAGGTAAGATATCAGAACTTGGTTTTGATAGTGATAGGTTTGATAGGATAGAAGATTTTACTAGGGTGATAGCAATAATTCCTACTTCCGCTAAAACGGGTGAGGGAATACCTGAACTATTAATGGTTATAACTGGATTAGCCCAGAAATTTCTTGAAGGTTGTTTGAAATGTGATGTTGAAGGGTACGCAAAAGGAACAATAGTTGAGGTAAAAGAAGAAAGGGGTCTAGGGAAATGTATTGATGTAATCCTATATGATGGTTCTCTAAAAAGAAATGATACAATAATCATAGGCACATTAACAGAACCAATTGTTACTAAAGTAAAGGGCCTTTTTGAACCAATGCCATTAAAAGAAATGAGGGATAAAAAGAGCAAGTTCAAATCAGTAAAAGAAGTACATGCAGCTACTGGTGTTAGAGTCTCAGCACCAGACATTGAAGGAGCAATAGCAGGTATGCCTATTAGGTCTTGCTCTAAAGAAGACATAGAAAAAGTAAAGGCGGAAATAAGATCCGAGCTATCAGAGGTTTTAATGGAGACAGATAATGAAGGGGTTGTTCTAAAAGCCGATACCTTAGGCTCATTAGAAGCCCTCTCTAGCTTAATAAGGGAGAAAGGCATTCCCATAAAAAAAGCCTCTATAGGCAATATAACCAAGAAGGACCTTTATGATGCAGAAGCAAATTACGAGAAGGATCCTCTAAAATCAGTGGTCTTAGGATTCAATGTAGCTGACGAATCTGGAATATGTAAAGAAAATGTAAAGATAATTACTAATAATGTTATCTATAGATTAATAGAAGATTTAGAAAAATGGCAATCAGAAAGAAAAAAAGAATTAGAGAAAAGAGAGTTGGAGCTTTTAGTTACCCCATGCAAAATACAGATATTGAAGGGATATATATTCAGACAAAGCAATCCAGCTATTTTTGGAGTTGATGTTCTAGCAGGGACTCTAAGAGTAGCTACCCCGCTTATGAAATCTGATGGAAAGAGGCTAGATAAAGTAAAGAGCATCCAAATAGAACAAGAAAATATAGAAAAAATAGAGAAAGGCAAACAGGCAGCAATAGCTGTAGATAATGTTACCATTGGAAGGCATATTAATGAGCAAGATATTTTGTATTCTGATGTTCCTGAAAATGACTTTAGAAAGTTAAAAACACTTAAGGAATATTTAACTGAGGATGAAAAACAAGTACTTAAAGAGATAGCACAAATAAAAAGAAAGTCAAACCCACTTTGGGGCATTTAGAAGAAATAAAACATAAAAGATGTCACTAAGGCAACTAAAAAAGAAAGAAAAAAGAAAATTCTTTGATATACTAAAAAAACAATTTGGGTTTGAAGATAAATTGGATTATGTATTCCTAATCAACAATAAAAATAAGGTTTTTATAATAAATAAAGATATAGCCCAGCTTGATTTAAATAAAATAAAAATAAATTCTCTCGGCTTGTATATAGCTGAATTAAGAGAAGAAGGAGTACGACTGTCTATTGAAGGAAGCCAAATAATCGGTCCAAAATCAAAAAGAAACATAATTAATATAAATAAAGAAAATCTAAAAAAATGGTTAAGTGGAGAAGATATTCCGAAAGACAAAAGCATAAAAAACCTAACCGGCTTTGTTATCGTCAAATCTGGAAATGATTATCTTGGTTGTGGTAAAATAAAAGAGGATAAGATTCTGAATTTTTTTCCAAAGATAAGAAGAATCACAACATAATTATCTTTACCTCAATTTTCTGATTTGGATTCCTAATCTTTTCTATCAAATCTCTCTTTAGGTCTATGCATGCTTTATCAGCCTTAATACCAAAAGTTCTTTCAGATATAAAATCTCCTTTTCTTATTACTATTTCTCTTTCATCATTAAACTCCTTATTTGGTTCAAACACTACCGTATCATAAATACCATCTGCTTTTATCTCTGCTTTTAGGGTCTTTCCGTTTTTTAGTAATTTCTTTAATTCATTCAAATCAAAATTAGCACTCACACCAATAATACAGTTCCCTCTAAGGCTAAGCTCAGAATCTTTAGTAAATTCAAGTGTTCTTCTATGGGTTCCAGTTATATTCTTATGACCCCAGGCCAAAAAAGAATAACTCATTTGAACAGCTCTATAAATTCTTTAACATATTTTTTTGCTATTTTTTCATTATGTATAATTAAAATATTTTCATCATTTTTTGTATCGCCACTTTTTGTAGGATTCATAGAACCAGTGATTATCGTTTTATTATCAATTATAAAAACCTTGTGGTGCATTATACCTCTGCTATTACTTAATCTTAAATCATATCCAAAACCTTTCATTCTTTTGTATTGCGAGTATCTATTAAATGCGTTTTTCTTTTCAAATATCCCCTTTACATCTACTATTTCATTAAAAAGAATAGCATCTGCGATTTCTTCATTCGTAAAGGAAAAAACCATAAAGTATATGCTTCTATTTGCATTACTTATCTCTCTAATGATATGCTCAGAACACTTGTCTTCAGGACAAAAATAATTCTCAACCTTATAACCATTCAAATAGATAATGGGGTATCTTACCTTTTCTCCACTCCCAAACAATCCATTCCATAACTCCATAAATTCATCTTCGTAATTTCTTGCTAGATATCTAGAGTAGATTACAAGTAAGTTGTTATTATTTTTAAATAACCCATCGTATGTAGGATTCATAGAGCCTGTTATCACAATTTCTCCATCAATAATACAAAACTTATTGTGAGAATATTGTTTTCTAGTATCTTGTCTAACACCTTGCCCCTTTATTTTACAACAATTTTCGTCATCAATAACAACCTTAACATCAATAGATTTACTCTTTTTGCTTATAGCTTTAATTATAGATTTTAGATTAACATCAAAAAATGCACAGTGTATATACCTTCTTGAAGAATTAATCAAATCTAAGAAAACAGATTCACAATTATCTCTTGGTGAGAAGTACACATAAATCCCTTTATTAATCTCACTTGGTATTTCCTTTGTGCTTTCTTTTATGTCATTGCTGCATCCAAAGACAATAACCCCTATGAGTCCAACAATCAAAGTTAATTTCATTAAACCCATCATTTTTGTCACTACTCTAGGATAATACAAAAAAGAAAAGTTTATATATAAGTTATTTTCAGTATAAATAGATAGTAATCTATCACCTCTTTTTCCCAGCAGGGCTTTCCTAAAAAAGCTCTGCCGGGTTTTAATAATCAATCTTCAAAAATATGTTCTTTTTCTCTTTTTTGTTTTTCTTTTTTTGTAGGAATATTCTCTCCTAACCATAATTCCAGCAGCTAGAAACCCAATTACTATCCCTAGTACAATTAGGTAAATCGGCTGAAGATATACTGCTTTTTGTTTGATGTAATCCAGATAAGAGATACCTTCCTGCTTGAAATATACGTCCAAATTACTAAGTTCTAGAGCATATTCTGCATAGAGGAGTGCAGAATACTTGTCAGAATCTTTCAAATCATTTGCATATTCATAATAAGAGTAACCCAATATTGGAAAATTTCCTTTCCTGATTTGTTTTACAATATTCTTCTTGGCTATTTCCAATTTCTTTTTTATTAGTACATCTAGTTTGTTTTTAGTAATGCCACTTACACTAAGCACTATATCAGATTCTGCTTTTGCCTTTGTTGCCTTGAAAAGACAAAGCTCATATCTACCATCCTTTAAATCCTTATAAGCATATTCTATCTCTCTTTTTGTACTGGTCTCCTTAAGACTTGGATAAAAGAAAATAACATACTGGCGGCGCTCTTCGGCCTCAGAAAGCTTTTTTTCACAGGATTTTCTAAGGGAATTTTTATCTAGATTTATCTCTCTGCCAATATGAACAAAAAATTTATACCATGAAAATGCAGAATATACTCTTTCATAGGAATATGCTAATCTGTATATATCCTTATTGCTAACATTCTCAATATTTTTTTCTTTTATCTCTTTTTTATACTCCTTTGCTTCTATTAGTCTCTCTTCTACTACCATATAAGATTCTAAATCTGTTATTGTTTTCTTTTTCTTTTTATTCACAACTCCATCCAATCTTTCTATATTCCTTTCTATTAAAGAAATCTTATTCTCTATTTCCTTACTTGTGAGGTTTCTAAATAAAACTTCGGTTAATCTAACATTTGAACCAAAGCAATATGAAGCAGCAGAATAATATCTTCCTTTAGCTATAGCAGAGTCCCCTCTTCTGCTTAAATTTAATGCTACACTAATGCTGCTGTTATAAATACTCTTATTCAATCCTTGCTCAGTTATTTTGTTAAATAATTTTTTACTTCTATTGCACAATTCAATAGCAAGTCCTCTCATTATCTTTTTATAGCCTTCGTCAATAATTAAGCTATAGTTGTTTTCTTCAAATCTCTTCCCTGTAAATTCATATAATGCCTCTCCCAAATCTGATACTTCTATAATGTTAATCCCCATCTTTTTTCCGTACTCAACAATGTCAAGCGTTTCATTAGAAATATCATTAGTAGTATTAGTGTCATTACTACCATTTTTTCCCATTCTCTCTTCTCTTATGAATCTTTCCCCTCTTGGGATTAGAACTTTTTTGAGCCTGATTCTTCTTGCAGCATCTATTTTTTCTTTTATCCCCCCAACACTACCAATAACACCCCCAGAATTTATTGTTCCCGTTATGCTAATTGACTCATTTAGTTTAAAACCATCTAATAGGGATATAGTTAATATAGCAATCGCTGCACCTGCACTAGGCCCAGCCACAATTGAAGAATCGGACCTTATTGTATAGATGAAATCATACTTATCACAATTTTTATTCAAATAATTACATGCTACCTCTTTTGCTAATCTTGTTGATATTTGTGTATCTACTTTTGTCAGCGGAAATGTATCCAAAAAAACTCTTCCGGAGCCAGGTTTTATTTCAAGATATAAGTCAGCACTGGCTCCCTCATAACCAAGGCCTGTGTCTCTAACAGCAAGGAGTTTCATATGTCCTTGCATAGCATGTACGTTTCCCATAGAAATTAAAAATAAAAAAAACCAAATCTGCTTCTTCATAGAAACTTAAAAATTTTTATTTATTTTTATTGTTTTCTAATTTCTCTGTATGCTTGCATTTAGGATAATTAGAGCAACCGAAGAATCTGCCGTAAATAGAACTTCTTAAAACCATTTTTCCGCCACACTTTGGACATATTTTTTCTATTTTGCCATCAGCAACATCTCTTGCTTCACTTTCAGCTTTATCATCAGCTTTTTTTGAATCACAATTAGGATTTAAACAAAATTCTTGGGCTTTTCTTCTTTTTAGTATCTTTTTTACCATTGGATAACCACAAATATCGCATCTTTTTTCAGACGCCACAATTTTTGCATTATTAGGCAAAGATATCGCAATTTTGCACTCTGGATAATTAGTGCATGCAGCAAAATAACCAAACTTTCCTTTTTTTATCATGAGTTTTCCATCATCACATAGGGGGCATTTTCCAAGATTATTCCTCCTATCTCTTGTTTCTTTATGCGCCTCAAGTAATTCATTACCTATCTCTTTTTCTTTCTTTTTAAAGTCTTCAATGATTTTGATTATCTCATTTTTTGCTTCCTTTAGAACAATATCTTCCTGTTTTTTTCCTTCCCTGATCTCTTCCATTTCGTTTTCAAAATGTCTTGTTAGCTCTTCATCAACAATCTTGGGCACATATTTTTCTAGTGCCTCTGCAGTCTTTATACCCAGCTCAGTAGCCTTAATAGACCTTCCTTCTATGTAACCTCTTTGGAATAAAGTATCAATTATCTGAGCCCTTGTAGCTTTTGTTCCTAATCCTCTCTTTTCAAGCTCCCTTATTATAGAGGCAGGAGTGTATCTCTTGGGAGGTTGAGTTTTTTTCTCTAATAGGTTTATCTTTTCTATTTTTACAGTATCGCCTTTGTTAACACTAGGTAATTCAACTTCCTCTAGCTTTAGGTATGGCTCGTAATAAACATGCCATCCTCTTTTTATAGTCCTTGTTCCTTTCGCGATGAATATTTCATCATTCACATTAATGTTTATAATAGCTGATTCTCTTAACGCAGGTTCAGCAAAGGTAGCCATAAACCTTCTTACTATTAAGTCATATATTTTCATCTCTTTTTTGCCTAGGTTAGGAATAACCCCTGTGGGATAAATAGCAGGATGAGCAGGATCTGTCTTTTTTCCATTATTTGGTCTTAATTGCTTCTTCAGTAACTCTGAACACAAACCTGCATATTTCTCTTGTTTTTTTAGCAATGAAAGAATTTTGCTATAACCTATTTTTGGTGGCAATTGTTGTGAGGATGTTCTGGGATAGGAAATAAACCCTCCAGTGTAAAGGTCTTGAGCAATTGCTAATGTGTCCCTTGGTTGTATTCCAAAACACCTGTATGCTTCCACCTGTAGGGTAGTTAAATCAAATGGAATTGGAGGGGCGTTGTTAAATTGTTTCTTTTCTAGACTTTCAACTTTCCCTTCCTTGCTACTCTTTGTTCTTTCAACTATCTTATCTGCTTTTTCTTTTTCCCAGAATTTATTTTCTTTGTGCCATGCCTCAATCTTTTCCCCCTTTACCTTGCCAAGTAATTGAATCTGCCAAAATGGTTTAGCCTTAAAGTCCTTTATTTCTTTCTCTCTATCTACAATTATTTTTAGTGCAGGTCCCTGCACCCTACCAGTAGACATAATCTTAAAAGCCCCTGCTTTTTTTATAGAAGATGTTAATGCTCTAGAATAATTTATACCATAAAACCAGTCTAAGTAATGCCTTGTTTCACCTACCCTAACCTGCTCCCAATCTAAAGTTTTTGATTTGTTTTCATAAGCTTCTATCAAATCTTCCTTGGTTAGGGTAGAGAACTTCATCCTAGCCGCATCTTTTTGTTTACAAGCAAATCTTATAATGTTTGCCCCAATAACAGAACCTTCTGCATCATAATCGCATGCAACAGTAAATTCGCTGGCTTTTTTGCATAGTTTTTTTATTGCTTCTAGATACTTCCTAGTAAAATCTGCTTGTTTTTTTGTTTCATGGGTTGGTTGCCATTCAACATCGAAGATAGGAAAATCCCACTTTTTCGTTCCTTCCTTTTGGTCTAATCCATAAAGATGTCCAACAGCACAAGCAACAATAATCTGCTTCCCTTTTCTCTTTAATTCATAATACGGGACTCCCTTTATACTTCTTTTTATTGGCTTATCTTCAGCCAAAGCATATGCTATTTTCTGAGCTGCCTGTGGCTTTTCTGTTATTATCAGTTCATACATAATTCAAAAAAGAACTTATGTCTTCTTTAAAAATGTTTGTATTAACAAAATCTAACTCCTTTTTTGTTTATTATTGAATGTTTTCTCCAATTTTTATCATCTTTTTTGGGGTAGTCTTCAACAAAATGAGAACCCCTGCTTTCTTTTCTTGCTAATGCTGATTTTGTTATTAATTTAGCTACTGTAATTTGATTTCTTAGCTCTACTATTTCCTTGTTTATTCCTTTTCTTGAAATATTATTAACAATCTTTTCAATTTTGTCTAGCCTCTTCAATGCTTTCTTCATTCCCTCTCTTTTCCTTATTATTCCAACTTTGTCCCACATTATTTTCTTTATCTCACTCTTTAGCTGATTTACCTTTTTGCTTCCTTTTATAACCCCAATAGTCTTGTTTTTGACTGATTTAATACTCTTGTTTCTTATACCCTTCCCTAGAAACTCTATTAACCTTGTACTGAAAACAAGGCCTTCTGTTAGAGAATTAGAAGCCAGTCTTTCTGCCCCATGTAATCCTGAGCAGGATACCTCTCCTATTGCATAAAGATTTTTTATATCTGTTTCTCCATTTAAGTTAATTCTTACACCACCGCAAGAGTAATGAGCGGTAGGTGTTACCGGAATTGGCTCTTTTGTAATGTCTATTCCATACCTTAGGCACTCCACATAAAAAGTAGGAAATCTTTTTTTCAAATAGTCCGAACCCAAATGGCTCACATCTAAAAAAACACACCCAAAATTTGTTTTTTTCATTTCAATAACACTAAGTCTTGAAACAGTATTCCTGGGAGCAAGGTCCCCCTTTTTATGATAATGTTTCATGAATGGCTTGCCATATTTATTCCTTAATATTCCTCCTTCCCCTCTGAGAGTTTCTGAAATAAGAAATGTAGGTCTAGACTTGTATAGTCCTGTTGGATGAAACTGTATGAACTCCATATCTTGTAAAGAGGCACCAGAGTTATATGCCAAAGCAAACCCATCACCAGTCGCTGTTTTTGGGTTGCATGTGTTTTTATATACCTGTCCTAAACCTCCTGTAGCCAGTATAGTTGCTTTTGCAAATATATCTATAACCTCTCTTTTTTTTATGTCTAAAACCCTTGAACCATAACATACCCCTTTCCTTGTAATGAGTTCAATTGCTTGATTATATTCCAAAATTTTTATTTTTTTATTTTCATTTGTTCTTTTGACTAGCGTACTTTCAATTTTCTCTCCTGTTATATCTCCCGCATGTACAATCCTAGGTTTTGAGTGAACCGCCTCCCGACTTAATCTAAATTCCTTATTCCTGTCAAACTTTACCCCTAGATTATAAAGCCACAACACTTCCCTTGGCGCATTTCTTACAAGCAAAGAAACAGCTTTACTATTGCACAAACCCTCACCAGTTAATATAGTATCCTTAATATGTAATCTGAACGAATCATCCTTGCCAAAAACAGCAGCTAAACCACCTTGAGCATATAGTGTATTTGATTCCTTAATCCTATTTTTTGTTATAACCAGAACTTCACCATACCTTGCTGCCTTCAAAGCAAAACTTAATCCAGCAATTCCAGAACCTATCACTAAAAAATCTGTTTTTATCATTTGATATTTTTTATATGATTTCTTGTTTTATATTTAGAGCCCTTGATGAGTGAGTTAAATAGCCCAAAGAGATAACATCCACTCCTGTTCTAGCATATTCAACTATATTTTCTGGATTTATTCCACCAGACGCCTCTAATAAGACATAGTCATACAAATCTAAACTTTTCAGTTTTTCAATCGCAAGCTTTATTTCACTTGGTTTCATATTATCAAACATAATAAAACAAGGCTTTCTGTTTGATTTAGCCTTCAGTTTCTTAAACTTTTTTGCAGCACTTATGGCATCCTCTTTGTTATTTACCTCAATCTCAATGAAAATAGCTTTATCTCTATTTTTCCAAGCCTTCTCTATGGCAACCTCAATCGGAAACTTTACATATTTCTTTAGAACCCTGAGATGGTTGTCTTTTATTAATATTGATTCCCAAAGTGCCAATCTATGTGTAAGTCCACCTCCAACGAAAACAGCTTTTTTGTCTAGGTATCTCCATTGTGTTTTTCTGGTTGGTGCAATATCTACTCTTTTTCCTATTCTTTTTATCAAATTATCTGTAAGCGTTGCTATCCCGGACATCCTCTCCATCAAATCAGAAGCAGACCTCTCAATTTTTAGCAAGTCTTTTACCCTTCCTTTTAACATAAGAATTGTATCACCAACATTAATCTTTTCCCCATCCTTCTTTATGTTTTTTACTTTGATTCCATTATTCCTATAAAGAAATGTTACTTCTTCAATTCCTGCTACAACCCCTTTACTCCTGGATATAACCTTAGCTTCTATTACCTTATCATTACCATTAAATAATGCGTTGGAAGTAATATCCCCCCTTATACCTATGTCCCCCTTTGTTTCATCAACAATAAACTTTCTAATCCAGTTCCTATACTGCTTATTCTTAAGGTTAAGCAAATGCCCTCTTTGGAATGCTCTTTCCAATTCTTTTTTTCTGTCCATTTAGATACTAAAAAATAACATCAGATTTAAATATTTATTCATCCTTATTAAATTATGAGATAATATGAAATACATAATTGAACATTTGGAATCAAGACTTTACAAATGGTCTATTCTAGAGTATCAGAATATTTCGTCTATCGTAGGTAAGAGAAATCTAATATTTACAAACACAAGTTCAAATAAACTAAAAAAATTTGGAAAGGTTATAAAAAAGAGCTTGAAAGAGTTGAATCTGGATAATGTGTGTGTCCTAGACCCATTCGCTAAGAGAAAACTAAAACCAGAAGATAAAGATAAATTTGATTATCTTGTATTTGGCGGTATTCTTGGCACAAATCCTGCCTCAGGGAGAACAAAAAAGGAGTTAGGTAACAAAAGGTTTGAAAGAAGAAACCTAGGAAAAAAACAGATGCCAACTGATAATGCAGTATATGTTGCAAAAAAGATAATTGAGGGTACCCCCATAGAGAAGATTAAATTCAAGGATGGTATTGAACTAGAGCTGAAAGAAGGAGAATCAATATTCTTGCCATTTAGATATGTGATTGTAAATGGTAAACCACTAGTGCCTAAAAACCTAATTACTCATTTAAATAAAAAGAGTTTTTAAGATATAGATAACATTCTGTCTAATGCTTTTTTTGCTTTAACCATAATCTCTTCTGGGATGTTAATTTCATTTTTTTCATTATTTAGGCAATCATATACTTTTTCTAGTGTAATTTTCTTCATCTGTATACATATACCCCCTATCGAGTAATATTCTGCATCCCCCCGTTCCATCCTTAACCTGTTTACCATTCCTTGTTCAGTTACTATTATAAATTTCCTAGAACTGCTTTCTTTAACCCTCTTTACCATTTGAGATGTGGAACAAACATAATCTGCTAACTTTATAACATCCATCTTGCATTCAGGATGAACTAGAACTTCTGCATCTTTATGTAACCTTTTTGCCTTTTCAACATCACTAGCGAGAATCTTATCATGCACATAACAATACCCTTCAACAGCTATTATCCTTTTATTTGTTCTGCTCTGTACATATCTAGCTAAATTCTTATCAGGAGTAAAAATTATTTCTTCTTCCTTCAAAGAATTCACAACCCTAACAGCATTTGCAGAAGTACAGCATATATCTGATACCGCTTTCACTTTTGCTGTTGTGTTAACATAACTGCATACTATTGCCTGTGGATGTCTTCTTTTGGCGGCTAATACATTATCAGGGTTTACCATCCCAGCCATGGGGCATCTTGATTGTATCTCCGGCAAAAAAACCCTTTTGTCTGGATTTAATATCTTGGCAGATTCAGCCATAAAATCAACACCACAAAAGACAATAATATTAGCCTTTGTTTCTTTTGCTTTCCTGCAGAGCTCTAGGGAATCACCAATAAAATCAGCTATCTTATATATCTCTGGTCTTTGATAGTTATGTACAAGTATGATTGCATTCTTTTTTTTCTTTAGTTCTATTATCTTTTTCACTAGCTCATTCATAAAAATAGAATTATTTTTATATTTTAAATAGTTATTGCTTTTTATGACTAAGAGAATAATCAATGATATAATCCTTGAGTTAAAAAAAAGATTAAAAGACAAAGGAAGCTATGCCCGTTTAGAATATACAAACTATAGGCCAATAAAGATAGATAAAAAGAATTTTAGTGAAATAAAAAGTGTTGAGACAAAAAACAAAATTTATTTCATTGATGGTGGGAATATAGAAATTTTGGGCTCTGTGAATTTTTCTTTACAGTTGATAAGATTGTGCTGTGTGGCTTATAGGAATAACCAAAGAATAAAATTAAAAAGAGAGGAATTCTTCTTATTAGTAACATCTAAGCAAAAGGAGGATAGAATAATCTATGAGACAAACCCTTTTCCTTTAGGTAGCTTTAGTATTCAGAATATATCTTTTGATTCTTCTGATAGAACCCTAAGCAAAGGGAATCATATGGTAAAAATCTCATCAATAGGGAATGCTGTAAGAAGACTTTCAGAATTGAAACTAGCAAAACATATTGTTGAGAATGCAAATAGCGGTGAAATAGTTGTTCTAGATGGTAGTCTGGAACCATCATTCATTAATGAGAATAGCTATCTAGATGAATTATACGCAGCAGCAATAAAAAAAAATGTTGTGGTAACAGCCCTTTCCAAGACATCAAGGATTTTTACTGAAAATGGAAACTCATTAATACCTATTTTGAATGAGATTTCACCGAATAGTTCTTGGTATTATTATCCTGTTGCTGAGATTAAAGGTAGCCCAGTGGATTTGTATATTGTCAAACTTCATAAGAGTTCAAAATATATATTTAAATTTGAAGTATTCAACAAATTAAATTACAATATAAACATAGTGCTAACCTTGTTAAAAAATAATTCAAAAGATCCCATATTTTTTGGTTACCCTTATGGACTAATAGATGCAGACAGATTCGCAAGAGTAAGCAACAAAGAAAAAAAATATCTAAGAACGATATTTCTTATGAGATTTGGACCAGAGATTGAACAGTATCTCAATACCATAAATGCCCATGATATATTGGATTCTATGAGTTATTAGGGAATAACGCCAAAAAGTCCATACCTAACAATAAAATTTATATATGATTTAGTATAGAATACCTATTGTGGCACTAAAAAAAGCCACAAATAATAAGAGGTGAGAAAAAATGGACAAGCGGGTAGGCAACTACGCATTTACAGTGGGAGTGATAATTGCAGTAATTCTTGGGCTTGTTTCACTAGGAGCAGCAACGCCTTGGTTGGCATCACTGCTAGTCGTCCTAGGCTTGATTGTAGGATTTCTAAATGTAGCTGGAAAAGAGACAAAAGAATTTCTATTAGTTGCTACAGTATTGATAATAGCAGCTGGCCTAGGTGGAGCCACACAGACACTTGGTGGAGTTGAGATAATAGGAAGATACCTAAGTGGGATCTTTACACAGCTATTGGCTTTTGTTGTTCCAGCAACAGTTGTTGTAGCATTAAAGGATATCTGGTCCTTGGGTAGAAATCCATAAATATTTTTTTCATATTTTTCTTTTTAGTAAATTATAAATATTAGGTATAAGCATATCCATAATATGTATGATGTAATAACCGTTGGGAGTTCTACTGTGGATGTTTTTGCTGAAACAGAGTTTTCAGAATTAATAAAAATAAGAGATAGAAAAAAGGTGACAAGTCTGCTGGCTTATCCCTCTGGTTCAAAGATATTGATAACCCGTCTTGAGTTTACTACGGGTGGAGGTGCAACCAACACAGCTGTTGCATTAGCAAGACTTGGTCATAAGGTTGCTTGTATCTCTAAGATGGGGTGTAGGGCAAATGCAGAGAAAATAAAGAGGCATCTAAAAAGAGAAAATATAGACACAAGACTTCTCGTCTGCGCAAAAAATGGAAGAACAGGCTATTCTATAATTCTTGATAGTATAGAGCATGATAGAACAATCCTTGCCTTTAAGGGAAGCAATAATGATTTAAGGTTTAACGAAATAAAAATAAATAAATTAAAAACCAAGTGGTTTTATTTTTCAACTATGATGGGCGAATCCTTTAAAACATTAATAAAACTAGCTAAATTTGCACAAAAGAATAATATTAAGATTGCCTTTAATGTAAGCGAATATCTTGCAAACAAAGGACTAGACTATATAGGGGAAATACTAAAAAGAACTACTATTTTTGTGCTAAATAAAGATGAAGCAAGATTGCTTACAAAAAAAGAAAGAATCCAAGATATGCTAGAATCATTAAAAAGCTTTGGCATCAAATATATCGTTATAACTGATGGCAAGCACTTGGTTAATGTCTATTTCAATAACACAATTTATGAAACAAAACCACACAACATAAAAGTAGTGGAAACAACAGGTGCAGGGGATGCCTTTGCTGCCTCTTTTCTTTCTGGCATAATAAAAAAGAACAATGTTGAATTTGCTATAAAACTTGCCCAGACAAACGCAGAGTCAGTCATACGATACCATGGAGCAAAAAATAAACTGCTAAAGTATAGGGAAGCATTGGAGATTATGAGAAAAAATCCTATCAAGGTTACAAAGAGGAGGTTAAAATGAAGGTATTGGGAATAAGTGGTAGTCCTGTGAAGAATGGAACTAATGAAAAAATAATAGATTATGTCTTGAAGAAAGCAAAGGAAAAAGGCTTTGAGATAAAAAAATTGAACTTATCTGAAAATGATATCAAGCCATGTACCTCATGTAATTATTGCAGAGAAAATCCTGGAGATTGCTCAATAAAGGATGCTATGGAAGAGGTTAGGAAAGACCTAGTAGAAGCAGATGCAATAATAGTTAGCTCTCCTGTTTATTTTGGCTCTGTTTCAGCTCAATTAAAAGCACTATTTGATAGAACCCTGACATTAAGAAGAAACAATTTCAGATTAAAAGATAAGATTGGAGCAGCTATAGCTGTCGGAAGGAGTAGAAACGGTGGACAGGAGTTTACAATTCAGGCAATACATTCTTGGATGCATATACATGGTATGGTTGTAGTTGGCGATAATAATCATTTCGGTGGTACTGTTGTCTTTCCTTTTGAGGAAGATTCCATGGGAAAGAAAACAATAGATGATACACTAGAAAAGGTTTGTGATTTATTAATCAAACTAAAAAGCTAATATCCGTATTTGCCCCTTAATGGAACAAAAACAAAATCTCCTAGTATCTCTTTTGTTATCCTATCCTTGGTTTTTCTTAATTTGACCATCTTTTGCCCGAATAACAAAGAACCAACTGGGGCTATTATTATTCCCCCTTCCTTAGTTTGCTCTATTATTGGTTTTGGTATTCTTGGACAAGCCGCTGTTATTATACACCTATCATATGGAGCCTCTTTTTTATACCCTTCTGAACCATCACAATTAATCACTTTAACATTTTCTATATGAGCTTTCTCAATATTTTTTCTAGCAAATTCAGCCAATTCAGGTATAATCTCTGTAGTTATCACCTTTCCTTCTTTCCCAACAATCTTTCCTATAATGGCTGCCTGCCACCCAGAACCTGCCCCAACCTCAAGGACCTTATGCCCTCTCTCAAGTTCCAAGGCCTGGGTCATTATCATTACTGTAGTTGGTTGCGATATTGTTTGTCCCATCCCTATCGGTAAAGGATAATCACCATATGCCTCATCCTTAAATTCCTCCATAACAAACAATTCCCTTGGCACATCTTGAAATGCTTTTAATATTTTTTCATCCCTTATTATTCTTTTTCTCCTCCAATATCTTACTAGTTCCTCCTTTTCCATATTTAACTCGTAACGCTTATGTCTTTAAATAGTTTTGTCTGTTTTGGAATTTCTTGAATAACTTTTCAATAAATTTTAAATAATAAGCTCCCTTACCTGAAGTAAAATGATTGACAGAAAATGTTTTGAGAAAATCAGACTAAGTCTGGAATCATATGACAAACAGAGAGAGGCACTTATCAAAAAAGCAAGAGTTGTACTAAAGTTGTCTAAGAGGCTAATATATTCTCTCCATAGGAATAATAAGAAAGAAGCTGTAAAATTAAAAAACCAGCTTGAAAAAGAAAAATCTAAGCTAGATAGGATTGCGTTCTCAAAGAAGGGGCTTCTTTACGAAGGTAGTTATTCTGAAGCTGCTCAAGAATATGTAGAAGCTGTGTCTTATTATAACTTCATAAATAAATGTAAAATACCTTCTATATCAAGTCTAAGGGTGAATGAAGAGGATTATCTTCTGGGTATCTGCGATTTGACAGGAGAGCTTGCGAGGAGAGCGGTGATGATAGCCAACAAGGATGTCAAAAGAGTTGAAAAGATTAAAGACCTTGTTGAAGATATCTTTGGAGAGTTTCTAAAGTTAGACCTAAGAAATGGAAACCTAAGGAAAAAATCGGATGCAATAAAGTGGAACCTAAAAAAGATAGAAGAGGTTTTATATGATTCTAAGAGAAATAAGGAGCCAAATACATAGCTATCCTTTTGAATATGTCTAAGTTCAATTTTAAGATAAAAAAAGAAGATAGTAACTCAAAAGCCAGATTAGGGTTAATAAAAACAAGGCATGGTTCATTCTCTACACCAATATTTATTCCAGTAGCAACCCTTGCTACAATAAGGGCCCTTGACCAACAAGATATCAAAAAACTAAAGGCAGAGGCAATCTTAGCAAATACATACCATCTTCATCTCAGGCCAGGGGAGAAACTAATAGAAAGCCTTGGCGGTTTACACAAGTTTATGAGTTGGGATAAACCAATAATAACAGATTCTGGTGGTTTTCAGGCATTTTCATTGGGTTTTGGCATGGAGCACGAAATTGGTAAGATTGCTTATTTTCCAAAGAATATAAAGCATCACAAAAAAGGAGAAAAATGGGCTTATGTTGATGATTCTGGGGTTACCTTTCGTAATCCTTACCATGGTGAAAAGATAAAACTAACCCCAAGAAAATCTATGGAAATTCAAGCATCCCTCGGAGCAGATATTATATTCTCTTTTGATGAGTGTACCTCACCTCTGTCCAATAAGGAATATACTAAGGAGGCGCTTATCAGAACACACAAGTGGGCAAAGATATGTCTAGAATACAGGAACAGAAATCAGGCATTATTTGGCATTGTTCAAGGAGGAAAATACAAAGACCTAAGGATAAAAAGCACAAAGTTTATTTCAAGCTTACCTTTTGACGGATTTGGTATTGGTGGTTCTCTTGGAAAATCAAAAAAAGATATGCATAATATCCTAGAATGGACGATTCCACTGCTACCAAAAGAAAAACCAAGGCATCTTTTGGGAATAGGAGCAGTAGAGGACTTATTTAATGCCATAGAGAGAGGTATTGATATGTTTGATTGCGTTGCCCCAACAAGATGGGCAAGGAGAGGCCATCTATATATATCTCCTTCTGAGGGAGGAGGCAAAAAGAATAAATTCAGGATAGACATAGGAAAATCGGCATACAAGAAAGATGATAGGCCTATAGATAGGAACTGTAATTGTTATGTTTGCAGGAATTACTCAAGAGCGTACCTAAGACACCTGTTCATCTCAAAAGAACTTAGTTACTTTAGATTAGCTTCGTTTCATAATTTGAACTTTATCCTTAGACTAATAGATAAGATACGGATTGCTATAAAGGAAAACAGCCTTAAAAGACTAAAAAAAGAATGGTTATCTACTGATAAATAAACTACGGCAGCCGGGATTTGAACCCGGGTTAGTGCCTCTCCTAGGAAAATGGGAGGGCACTGTCTTACCACTGGACCACTGCCGTATTTTCTTTAATCTTTGAAGTTTTGGAATATATTTAAATCTTTTTGATAAATATTTAAAAATAAGAAATAGTTTCTATTTGGTAATGGCCCGTTTTATTGGTAAAAGAAGATACTTTTTTAAGCCAACACCCGCCCAAATTATAGAACACTCTAGAGAAATAAGAGATGTCCATGCTGAGCCAGAGGAGCTTGTAGACATAATATCAAACACATCCCCAGAGATAGCATTTAGGCTTACAAATTGTGTTGATGGAAACCCTATAATCTCAAGGGAACATTATGAGGAGGCTTATGGAGGGCCCTACAGAATAGATGGAAAAGCAGGGCGTCCAAGTTGGCATTTCCTCAGGCATGGAAATGAAGCAACAATAACACAATTTAGGTCAACAGAAGAACTACATCTCGCTTTAGAAAATTTAAGGAGAAGGCCAAGAGAAGAACTTCCACCCCATATCATCGATACTCCTTGGAGCAACATCCATTATTTCTTCCTAATACTAACCTCCGAGGCATATGAGAGAGCATTCCAGAGGCATGGTACAAAAATAAGTGGAAAAACATGGAAGCCACTTGTAGGAAATGATAGGAGAATAAGAAAAACATTCTTAACGCAAGAACTAGAGGCAAGCTGGATTACTTGCTATTGCGAACAAGACCCAAGATTATCTATAAGAATAGGAAGGTCTTATGATGATTCTTACGCTGTCCCGACAGATGGAGCAACAGTAAGGATAGAACGGGTCCCCTCAAGAAGGATTAAGGTTCCCCCATATTCTTTTGATTTATACTCTGTGCCGAGAGCATATAACTCTTTTAGACATATAATAGCACTATCTATTGGTTCAACCCTGGACAATCATCCATTTAAGAGGAACCTGGGCATAGCATATAGGGGAGCAAGAGGAAGAAAAAAACAAAAGGACCCACACATGCTTTTTTTTGTAGCACAAGACATTGCTGCTATTCATAAAGATATAAGAGAGTTCTATACCCTACCAGCAGAGGAACTAAGAAGAATAAATCATAGGAGAGTTGAAACAAGATATGCCAGAATCGTCCCTCTTGAAACAAGCCTAGTAAGGATTCCAAATCAGAATTCAGTTAGCTTTTATCTGAATCTTATTGATAGAGTCATTATAGCCTATAGGGATGAACGAGGCAGAGTAAGAGATAGAAATCCTACCATGGGAGAATATGAAATATTTATGTCTACATTTGTAAAAACAAGAACCCATGGGCTCTGGGATTCTTTCTTTTTGCCTGGTAACCAAAGAATGCAGGAGTTAGATTGGGTACATAGGCCAATATACCTACAGAGATAGCTCTATTACTTCTCTTCTTCTCCCTTGTCATATGCTGGAACAGCTGCTTTGCTGATTATCATTATATCCCCTATCGCCTTTACTAGTTGATGAGGGACTATAACACCTTTTGCATTACCTAGTACTTTATTTAAAAATGAGTTTTTTGTTGCCCTCACCCTCCAGCCAAATATCTTATTAGAAGTCAGTATGCTCTCCTCTACATCTCCAAAGTAATCTCCTGTATCAGTAAATACCTTCATATCATATGTCTCACTAATCCTTTTCATCTTTAGCATGTTATATCCCTCCACTTTTCCCTTGATGTTAAGGAATAAAAATGTTAAAATATATAAAGTTAGCGATTTTTTTCTTTAGGTATGAAATACCTGAACCTGACTATAATAGGAACATCACACATAGCAAAACAAAGCCTAGATGAAGTAAAAGAAACAATCATAAATGAAAAACCGGATATCATAGCCTTGGAATTAGATGAAAAGAGGCTTAGAGCCTTACTAAGCAAGAGGAAAAAAACTTATGGAAACATATTCAGGGTAGGACTCAAAGGCTATCTCTTTTCTTTACTTGGAGCATGGGTAGAAAAAAAACTAGGAGAGTATGTTGGAGTAAAACCCGGCTCAGAAATGAAAACAGCTATAAGACTAGCAAGAAGAAATAAAATAAGAATAGCGCTAATAGACCAGGATATCGAGGTTACTCTGAGAAAGCTTTCAAAGAGAATAAGCTTAAAGGAAAAATGGAATTTTATTATTGATATCTTAGGAGGCATCTTCTCTAAAAAGAGAAAAATAGAATTTGATTTGACGAAGGTTCCAAAGAAGAGCATAGTCAAGAAAATGATAAAAGAGGTTAAAGAAAGGTATCCTAATATTTACACTATACTGGTAAAAGAAAGAAACGAAATTATGGCAGAAAGATTAAAGGAACTAATGGAAAAAAATAAGGAAAAAAAGATTTTAGCAATAGTTGGAGCTGGGCATGAGGAAGATATAATAAAAATAATAAAGTCAAAGATGCACTCTTTTGGGATAGAATACTCTTTTTCTGTTAAACCAGAAAAAGCCTAGCCCAATAAAACACTTAGAATATGAAAAAATATTTATATACTAATCAAGAAATATTACTTAAAAATGGGTCGCCTTGTAGATTTAATAGATAAAATAAGAAGATATTATAAGTTCACACCTTCAGAACTTAAAGGCTTTGTCATAACTATCTTAGTCTTGTCATTTATAATCTCGTTTAGGGAATGGGGAAAAGGTAGAACATTTGATCCTGCAGTTGGATTATTCAATTGGTTTAACTCAATACTAGTGGTTGCTTTGGTATTGATTGTTTTTACATCTGCTCAAAGAATAGTCGGTCTAAGTGTTGGTTACAGGGTAGAATATAAGATGTGGACATTTGGTTTACTAATTGGGTTGCTATTTGCATTTGTTTCCAGAGGTGTTATCTGGGTTTTGCTTCCAGGTGGAATAATGTTGCATCATCTGGCAGGACATCGTCTAGGTTTTTTTAGATACGGGCTAAGTTATTATGTTCATGGCCTAATTGCTTCAGCAGGTCCAATATCACTTATCTGTCTAGGAGCCATCTTTAAGATAATAAACAACTATATCTCAAATCCCCTAATAAGTAAGCTAATCTTGTTTTCTATAATCCTTGCCATATATGACATATTGCCAATACCTCCGATGACAGGAAGCAGATTATTTTTTGGCTCAAGGATGGTGTACTCTTTTGTCTTTTGTACAATAATCCCTGCTGGAATTCTCCTAATCCTAGACATAAATGTTCTGTTCGCAATAGTTCTAGCAATAATAATAGGAATTATCTGTTGGTTACTATATTATATATTCTTTGAGCATAAATATTGGAGAGGTCCATTCCCGAAAGGTTGGGGTCCAAAAAAATGACAATAACTTTTTTCAAAAACTGGGCAGAAATAATAGCATTTGTCTTATTAATAATTGGATTTTTGTTTTCGTTAGGTGCTCCATCAGCTTTCTTAAGTTATATAATCATCTTTGCTGCTGGAATGATGGCTGGAAGGCTATTTTACGAAAGAAAAAACAAGATGATATTCCCCTACTTTCTAATGGTTTTAGGTTTTTTAATAGGCTATCTCATAGGAACTAGATATGGGAATTGGTTAGTAATCTCTGTTCTTTTCATAATAGGAACAATAATAAGTTACCAACTTCATGAGAAAAATATAATAAAAGACATAAGATACTGATTCTAAAATGAAGAAAATAGCACCGAGGGTTTGGAAAATAAGCGTTGATAGTAATGTTTATTTTCTTGATTTAAAAGAAAAGATAATCATAGACACAGGACCAAAGCAATATAAGGTTATTGTTGAAGGAGAGTTAAGCAAAAAGATAGAGCTAGGTAAAATAAATAAGGTTATATTTACTCACTTACATTATGACCATATTGGAAACTTTGATTTGTTTCCGAAAGCAAAATTCTATGCGTCTGAAGAAGAAATAGCTTTGCTAAAGAAAAACAAGCTTTATGCAATAGGGGACCCAATCCTAGCCAAGAGGTTCAATATAAGATTGAATATCCTAAGAGATTTCAATGGCATCAAGGTAATAAAAACACCAGGACATACCAAAGGCAGCGTTTGTCTTTTTTATGAGAAAGAAAAAATATTATTTAGTGGAGATACGCTATTCTTTAATGGATTTGGTAGAATTGATTTTCCTTTTTCTGACCCAGTAAAAATGGAAGAAAGCCTAGAAAAATTGAGAGGTATAAATTACAAGATACTAGCCCCAGGGCATGATTATTAAAAGTAATCTAAATCTAAGGAACCACTCTTAAAGAAATCTATTCCTCATAACTTTTAAAAAATTGTTGTTAATCAATTAACAAAATATATAAATCAGACAACCTTACTTTCTCCAAAGAGATGATAAAGAACTTTACACCTAGGCTATACCAAGAAACAATATTTCACACAGCCACAAAGAATAATACACTAGTTGTACTGCCGACTGGAATGGGAAAAACAAATATCTTTTTGATGTTAGCTGCTCATAGATTAAAGCTTTATCCTAACTCAAAGATACTCCTTCTAGGGCCAACAAAACCATTAATAGACCAATACTTTGATGTTTTTAAAAAACACTTTGAAATAGAAGAGGACAAGATGGCCGTATTTACAGGATTAATAAGACCAGAGAAACGAGAGAAACTATGGAAAACAGCAAAAATAGTATTTTCAACACCTCAGGGCTTGGAGAATGATATTATGTCAAATAGGATAACTCTTGAAGAAGTGTCCTTGTTGGGCATTGATGAGGCACATAGAGCAGTAGGTGACTATGCCTATGTTTGGATAGCTGAGCAATACATCAAAAAAGCAAGACATCCAAGAATACTAGCATTAACAGCATCTCCCGGTTCGGATATTCAAAAGATAGAAGAGGTTTGCAAGAATCTTCATATTGAAAAGATAGAGGTAAGAACAGACAAAGACTCAGATGTTAGGCCTTATATCCATGAAATAAAAGTTGATTGGATTAAGGTTAAACTGCCACCTAGTTTTAAAGAGATACAGAACTATCTTAATAACTTTCTGAGAGAAAGAATGGAAAAACTGAAGAAATGGGGTATCCTGCATAGAAAAGAGGCTGATTTTAAATATGTGAACAAAACAGATTTACTAAAACTGCAAGCAGAACTTAGGGGAAAGGCAGCAGCAGGAGAAAGAAATTTTGTTTTATGGAACTCTATATCTGTGCTAGCAGAAATAATGAAAATACAGCATGCTGTTGAGCTCTTAGAGACCCAAGGAATAACAGCATTGCATAAGTATCTTAAAAAACTACAAAAAGATGCAATAAGTAATAAAACAAAGGCCATAAAAAATCTAGTTAAAGATATTAATTATAGAAATGCATTAATCAAAACAGAAAAGTTATTTTCTGAAAATATACAGCACCCAAAATTGATTGAATTAGTAAACATAGTCAATAAAGAAATTAAAAAGAATAGAGACACAAAAATCATAGTCTTTAATCAATATAGAGATAATGCAATAGAGATTGTACAAAAATTAAATACTATAGATGGTGTTAATGCACAGATTTTTGTTGGGCAAGCAAAAAAACAAGAAACCGGACTAAGCCAAAAGGAACAGAAACAAATTCTTGATAAATTTAGAAAAGGAGAATTTAATGTATTAGTTGCTACATCAGTTGGTGAAGAAGGATTAGATGTGCCTCAAGTCAACCTAGTTATATTCTATGAGCCAATACCTAGTGCCATTAGGACAATACAAAGAAAGGGACGCACAGGAAGACACGAGGCTGGTAGAGTAATAGTATTAATGGCTCTAGAAACAAGGGATATAGGCTATAGGTGGTCTGCCTATCAAAAAGAAAAAAGAATGTACAAAGCCTTATATAAACTAAAAAAGAAATTAGGATTTAATTCACTAAACAAACAAATCTCTCAACCAACATTGGATAGGTACCAAAAAGAGGAAGATAAATTTAAGGTTATCATTGACTATAGAGAAAAAGGTTCAGGCGTTGTAAAGGAGCTACTTAATATTGGAGCATCCATTAGGCTAGAGAAAATTGAAAACGCAGATTATCTCTTAAGTTCACGGGTTGGCGTAGAGCTGAAAAAAACTGAGGACTTTGTAAATAGCCTAATAGATGGTAGGTTGCTAACCCAATTGAAATCCCTGAAAGAAAATTTTGAGAGGCCACTTATAATTGTAGAGGGAGAACAAGACCTATATTCTGTTAGAAATGTTCATCCTAATTCTATAGTAGGCATGTTAGCGACCATTACAGTTAGCTATGGAGTGCCAATACTATTCACTAAAAATTCAAAAGAAACAGCCACTTTGATGAAAATAATAGCCAAAAGAGAACAAAATGAAAATAACAACTTTAACATAAGATGTGAAAAAAAAGATATGGGATTAAAGGAATGGCAAGAATATATAATATCATCCTTGCCAGGCATAAATACAACATTATCTAGGGCTTTACTAAGAAAGTTCAAATCAGTCAAGAACATAATAAATGCTCCAGAGAAAGAGCTACAGGATGTTGAGAAAATTGGACCAAAAAAAGCAAGCAAAATTAAAGAAGTAACAGATTCCGAATATAAAGTATGATTATTATTTCTATATCCAAACATTTTTATATTCTAAAATATTCTTATAAAAAATAGAGCGAATGTTGGTACTTACTGGGTATGACCCCCGTGTTTTGGGTGGGGAACTTGGTATTTTTGTAAGAGTGGATAGATATCCTCATCCAGACATTTCTAGCCTAGAAAAGAGAATCAGGAACGCTTATGCACAAATATGTGGTAAAGAAGCAGAACAGATTGCAGAATTTTTAATTTCTTCTCTTGAAAGAATAAATTTATACAATCCCTCCCAGGCTGAATATTGGAGTACTATTAGGACTATTAGCAGCAGACTTACCCGACTACTTGAGGTCGAATATAGTCTGTTTGAAGAGTATGTTGTTGCATTAGCCAATTCAGCAAGAAAATGGAGACTGCATGAGGAAGCTGCAAATAGTCATCTTGCTACTCTAACTACACCTGAGAGAGAGATTGCCGAAGCAATCATTGATACAATAAACAATGTTCTAGAACCTCATGCTTCTTAGTCTTTTTACCCTAACTTCTGTTGGTGGATGAGTCATGAATAGATTTAATATAGCCCTACCTTTAAATGGGTTTGTTATAAACAAATGTGCTGTTGCTCCTGTTTGCATATTAGGTCTTAAAGCTATTCTTTGTGTTGCTCTTTCCAATTTCTCTAACGCACTCGCTAGTCCATAACCACTATGCAAAATTCTTGCTCCAGATTCGTCTGCTAGGAATTCTCTGCTTCTTGATATGGCTAGTCTTATAATTGTTGCTAATAGTGGAGCCAATATAACCAAGAACAAGAGTTCTAATATGTATGCTCCATTTCCCTCTCTATCCCTCGCTCCCCAAAATACTGCTCCCCATCTAGCAACAAATGCTATATAGGATATTACCCCTGCTATCATTGCTGCAACACTCTGAATCAATGTGTCTCTGTTTTTTATGTGGGAAATCTCATGAGCAATAACGCCCTTTAGCTCTTCTTCATTTAATAATTCTAATATACCTCTTGTTACAGCAATTGCAGAGTTTTTTGGGCTTCTTCCAGTAGCAAAGGCGTTTGCAAAACTTGCTGGAATAACATAAACTCTTGGCATAGGAATCTTCGCTTTCTGTGATACTTCTCTTATTATCCTATATAACTTTGGTTCTTCTTTTTCTGTAACTGGTTTTGCCCTATACATTGCCAAGGCTATTTTATCACTAAACCAATACGCCCCAAAGTTCATGATTATTGAAAAGGCCAAAGCAATAGTCAATCCATAACTTCCCCAGAGAGAACCTATACCTAATAATATCCCTGTTAGTAGCCCTAATAATATTACCGTTTTTATCTGGTTTAGCATAGCCATTTTGCCATAAAATAAATCACTTTTATTTAAATATTTTATTAAATAGCGTTAAACTTTAATCTTCTATCAATATAATTACTTAGTCCCTCAATCTGTCTTAATTTTGTATTCCTAAAAAGAAACTCTCTTAGCCTATTATCAACCTTAACTCCAAAACGCTGTAAATCATGATTTAGTTTTCCATAGAGTTCTTTTCCTTTCTTGTCAAGGTCGGTAAGAATAATAACATCCTCCCCTCTACTAATGCACTCTTCAACAACCACATACATAGGGTTTTTGTTCAATTGAATAATATTTGATATACCTAATTTCTTTAGTGCTATCTTGTCTTCTCTTCCTTCTACAATAACTATTTTATTAGATTCTCTAATCTTATTTATGATTTCCATTAATTCTATTACTGTCGATTTACATATCATAAGTGTCCTCTCCCTATTACTACCTCCTTCTAAATCATTGGCTACAGGATTAGCAAAAAGAAAATAATTTAAACTACTTAAATTTTTCTTGATTTATGTTGACTAAATCAATACTTCTTAATCACTATAAAAGGGAAGATATACAACGAGAGATAATAGAGAACGCTAAGAATAGAGAGATAGCAATAAAATTTGGAGATAAGGGATTTGGGAAGAGACCAGATATCCTAGCCTATCCTAAGGATATTCTTGAATTAGCAAAAAAGGGAGCAACAAGTTTTCATGCTTCTGAGGAACTTTGGAAGAATCCACTACAGCTGAGCCCTATGATGAAAAGAAAAGACCTAGAAAACCTAAGAATTGGTTGGGACCTAGTACTCGATATAGATTGTAAAGTTCTTGATTACTCCAAGATTACGACTCACTTATTAGTAAGGGCTATAAGAAGCTATGGGATTAACTCTGTTTCATGTAAATTCTCTGGTGGTACTGGCTTTCATATCGGTATTCCGTTTGAGTCATTTCCAAAAACAATTCATAAGAAGGAAACGAGGCTTTGGTTTCCGGATGGAGCGAGGGCAATAGCCTTCTATCTAAAAGAAAGGATAAAAGAAAGGCTAAGTTCAGAATTGTTAAAGAATTACAGTATAACAGAAATCAAAAAACAGACAGGAAAAAAATTTGAGGAGATAGTCCAAGATGGTAAGTTTGACCCCTTCTCATTTGTAGGTATAGACACAATCCTAATATCCTCAAGACATCTTTATAGAATGCCTTATTCCTTTAATGAAAAAACAGGCCTAGTTTCTGTACCAATAAATCCAAATAGAGCCCTAAGTTTTGTAAAGGAAATTGCAATACCAAAAAATGTGAAAGTATCAAAATTTGTTTTTCTTGACAAAAGAAAATCAAAAGACAATGAGGCAAGGGAATTACTTATTCAAGCTTTTGATTTCTATCTCAAGCAAGAAGAGAGAAAAACAGAAGATAACACTTATGATATTCCTCCTGAAGCAATACCAGAAAAATTCTTTCCTCCATGCATAAAGAAAATATTAGCTGGGTTAGAGGATGGGAGGAAAAGGTCCTTATTTATACTAGTAAACTTCCTTACATCTGTTGGTTGGAGCTATGACCAAATTGAACCATTCCTAGAAAAATGGAATAAAAGAAACAAGGAGCCACTGAGGGATGTCCTTATAAAGGGCCAGATAAGATATCACAAACAAAAATCAAAAAAGATATTGCCCCCCAACTGCAATAATCCACTCTATTATAGGGACTTCAGGGTCTGCTTTCCAGATAATCTATGTAAAAAGATAAAGAATCCAGTGAACTATAGCAGGGCTAAAACACGATATTTGAAAAAATAATCTTTATATTAATCAGTATCTGTTAAGTCTAGGATGTTTGCCTTGCTTAACTTGACAGTACCTGCCCAACTATAGTAAGCTTTATAAATAGATAATCATTCACTCTAGTTCTCTTCCAACTATCACCTTGGAACAAAAAAGCCTGAAAAGAATGCCTTTTCAGTACACAGATACTGACTCTTCTAAAAAGGCTTTCAATAAAAGGCTTTTGTTTTTGATTAATCTGGATTCAATAAGACAAACCATTAAACAAATGAGGTGATACAAGCAACAAATAAAAAATGCCAAAAACAAGAAGACCGAGATTTGGGAGTTTGCAGTTTTATCCTAGAAAAAGAGCTAAAAAGGAAATAGCTAGAGTTAGGTCTTGGGCTAATCTGAGTGAACCTAAGCTGCTTGGTTTTGCTGGCTATAAGGTAGGGATGACACATGCAATGATTACAGACAACAGAAAGCATTCAATGACAAAAGGAGAAACAATCTTTTGTCCGATAACAATCCTTGAGTGTCCTCCACTAAAGGCTGTTTCTATCCGGTTTTACAAAAAAACTCCTGATGGCTTGAAAGCTGTTTCTGATGTCTTTGCTGATAACCTTGACAAAGAGCTTGAGAGAAAGATTATCTTGCCAAGAAAGAAGAAAACCAAAATAGAAGATATAAAAGACTTTGATGATATCACCCTAATCGTACAAACCCAACCAAAGCTCACGAGCATAGGAAAGAAAAAGCCAGAGCTTTTTGAAGTGGCTATCGGAGGAAAAAAAGAAGAGAAACTAAAATATGCAAAAGAGATTCTAGGAAAAGAAATTAATGTTAAAGACATATTCAAAGAAGGTCAACAGGTAGATATTCATGCTGTTACAAAGGGAAAGGGCATTCAAGGTCCAGTAAAAAGATTCGGCATAAGTCTAAAAAGCCATAAGTCAGAAAAAAACAGAAGAAATCCAGGAAGCTTAGGCCCATGGTGTGGCCAGATAAATATCATGTGGCGAGTTGCTCATGCTGGTCAAACAGGCTATTTCCAAAGAACAGAGTATAACAAATGGTTGATAAAGATTGATGAAAAGCTAGAGAACCCAAAAGGCGGGTTTATAAAATATGGCTTGGTAAAGAATCCTTGCGTTCTCTTGAAAGGGAGCATTCCAGGACCAAGAAAAAGGTTAATAAGATTCAATTTTCCAATAAGGCCAAACAAGAAAATACCAAGTGAACCACCTGTGATAAAAAGCCTAAACCTCTAAAATGGAACTACCAATACTAAGCATAGAAAAAAAAGAAAAAGGAAAATTAAAGTTACCTGAGCAGTTTCAGGAAGAGGTAAGAGAAGACATCATAAAAAGAGCTGTTTTAGCTATTCAAAGTCATAGAAGAAACCCATATGGTGCGTCACCAGAAGCCGGGAAGAGAGCTTCTGTGAGGATTTCAAAAAGGAGAAGAGATTATAGGGGATGTTATGGCTATGGCATATCTAGAGTTCCTAGAAAAATCCTTGCAAGAAGAGGGAGAAGGATGATTTGGCAAGCAGCCTTTGCCCCTGGTACCGTAAAGGGTAGGCGAGCACATCCCCCGAAATCAGAGAAAATCTGGTGGCAAAAGATTAACAAAAAAGAGAGGAAGAAAGCAATAAGAAGTGCTATATCAGCAACAATAAACAAAGAATTGGTTGAAAGAAGAGGTCATAAGTTGCCAGAAGATTATCCTTTTATTGTTGATGGTAAGATAGAAGAGTTGGACAAAACAAGGAAGGTAAAGGAAGCTTTACTTAACCTTGGACTAAAAGAAGAACTGAATCGGGTAAACAAAAGAAAGGTTAGGGCAGGAAAAGGAAAGTCAAGAGGCAGAAAATACAGAAAAAAGAAAGGACCGCTTATAGTTGTTTCAAAGGAGTGTAAGCTTCTTAACTCCGCTTCAAACATTCCAGGAATTGATGTTTGTGAAGTAAGGAATGTCAATGCTGAATTACTTGCACCTGGGTGTATCCCAGGAAGATTGACATTATGGACAAAACCAGCAGTAGAAATACTGGAAAAAGAAAGGTTATTCACATAAAAATGGACGAATTTAATATTATAAAATACCCTTTATCCAAGGAAAAGGCAATAAGACTTATGGAGAAAGAAAATAAGCTCTTATTTGTAGTAGATAACAAGGCAAACAAAAAAGAGATAAAGCAAGCAATAGAAAAGATGTTCAAAGCAAAGGTAGAGAAGGTAAACACCTTAATAGGTCCTGATGGAAAAAAAAGAGCATATGTGAAATTTTCAGATGAAACACCGGCCATAGATATTGCAACACAGTTAGGAATCATGTAAAAATAAAATGGGAAAAAGTCTAACTCAACAAAAACGAGGAAAAGGAAGCCCAACCTTTAGGGCACCTAGCTTTAGATACAAGGGTAAAGCTAATTATCCTAGCTATACAACCAAGACCTTGCATGGAGTAATAGAAGGTATAATTGATTGTCCAGGACATAACAGTCCATTAATGCAAATAAAATACGAGAATGGTGAACAAATTATTATCCAGGCACCAGAGGGAGTAAGGGTTGGAGAAACAATTCTAACAGGAGAACAAATACCAATAAAAATAGGGAATATTCTGCCACTAAAAAACATCCCTGAGGGAACCCCAATCTTTAATATTGAGTCTAATCCTGGGGATGGTGGGAAATTTGTTAAATCTAGTGGTGGCTATGCAAAGGTTGTATCAAAGTTTAAAGATAGAGTAATAGTCTTACTACCATCAAAAAAAGAAAGAGCTTTTAAACCAGAATGCAGAGCTACGATAGGAATAATAGCTGGCTCTGGTAGGACAGAAAAGCCATTCTTGAAAGCAGGTTTCAAGTACTATGCAATGAAAGCAAAAAACAAATATTGGCCTATAACATCTGGAACATCAATGAATGCTGTTGACCATCCATTTGGAGGTTCAAGCTCATCAAATAAAGGTAGGCCTACCCAATCACCAAGAAATGCTCCACCTGGTAGAAAGGTTGGAAAGATAGCACCAAAGAGAACAGGAAGGAAAAAGGCAAAGTAAAATGGCAAAAAAGGAGTTTACATACAGGGGAAAAACATTGGATGAGTTAAAGAAGTTGAGCTTAAGTGAGTTTATACTACTCCTTCCATCCAGACAAAGAAGGAGCCTCAAAAGAGGACTTACAGAACAACAGAAGAAATTGTTAAAACAAATTAAAGAAAATAAGAATGATGTAAAGACGCATTGTAGGGACATGATTATATTGCCAGAAATGGTTGGAAAAACAATTAGGGTGCATAATGGTAAGGAGTTTATTCCAGTAGTTATACAGAATGAAATGATAGGCCACTATCTTGGAGAATTTGCTTTAACAAGAAAGAAAGTTGAACACTCAGCACCAGGCATTGGAGCAACAAGAAGCTCA
>Ga0190359_1000102_pt1 | contig 53282 bp, 64 predicted proteins | sample 48721823_MG_FD_161269 | JGI IMG/M metagenome (GOLD analysis project Ga0190359, IMG submission 161269) | Hydrothermal vent microbial mat bacterial communities from Southern Trench, Guaymas Basin, Mexico - 4872-18-2-3_MG | ecosystem: Environmental > Aquatic > Marine > Hydrothermal vents >...
CCGCCGCTACCGACATCCCGGTCGGTGTGTTGCAGAACAAGCCAACCACCGGCAGGGCAGCGGAGGTCTGTGTGTTGGGACCGACGAAGGTCGAGGCGGACGGTGCAATCACGGCCGGCGGGCTGATCGGTACGTCCGCCGATGGCCAGGCGGACGAGAAGACGGCCGGCACGGACACGACCGAGTTCATCTGCGGTCGTGCGCTGGAGGCGGCTGCGGCCACCGGCGACATCATCGAGGCGGTCGTCAACTGCGTGTCGCCCGCTCGCGCCGCGTAATCGCCGGTTACCAAAGAAGGAGGTGCAACTATGCCAGCTGAACAACCAGGATCTGGCGACGTACACGTCGATCAGTTGCTGACCAACATCTCGGTCGGCTACAAAAATCAGTACTACATCGCGGAGCAGATCTTCCCGGCCGTGTTGGTCGAGAAACGCTCCGACATCGTGCCGAAGTTCACTAAATCAGCGTGGTTCCGCGACGAGGCCAAGGAGCTCGGGGAGCGTGAACCGCCCCCGGTGTCCGGGTACAACGTTGATCTGTCCGACACTTACTACTGCCGCGAATACGGTTTCGCTCATTTCATCAGCGATGCCCGACGCGACAACACCGACCAGCCGTTTGACGCCGTGCGCGACGGTGCAATGTGGGTCACCGACAAGCTTCTGCTGAAAGCAGAACGTATGTTCGTGACCGATTTTTGGAAGACTGGGGTGTGGGGCACAGATGTGGCCGGAGGTGCGGATTTCACGAAGTGGTCAACCTATGCAACCTCGACGCCGATTGTTGACCTGCGCGGGTGGATGCGCACTGTGCGCCGCTCTCTCGGCGGATTGGCGCCCAACACGCTGGTGCTCGGCGATCTGACGTTCGACGTGCTCGCCGACCACCCCAACTTGCTCGACCGGATCAAATACTCCAGTTCGTCCGATAGTCCGGCGCTGGTGTCTCCGAACCTGATCGCACAGCTGGTTGGTGTGGAGCGGGTGCTGATTGGTCAGTCGCTGTACACCGACGATCCGGAGGGAACGGCGGAGTCCGGCGTGACATACACTCCGCTGTGGGACGACGATGCGCTGTTGGTCTACGTCGCCAGCCGTCCCTCGCTGTTCACCCCGTCAGCCGGCTACACGTTTGTGTGGCGTACCGCGTTCGGCGGCCCGCGTTACATCAAGCGCCGCCGGGACCCGATCAGCGACAAGGGGGAGCTGATCGAAGGCTTCCAGTACTTCGATCAGAAAGGCGTGGCGACCGACGCCGGGCTGTTTATATCTGACGCGGTGGACTGACGATGAGCGGCGAGACATACGTTGTCGCAAATCGTGATTTCACGTACACCGCCGAGCTGCAGGTGCGGCGCGGGCAGGTCTTCGCCCTGGGCGGACATCGGAACGACGCATTGCTGATTAAACACCGACACGTCGCACTGCTTGATCCTCAGCCGACAGCCGCAAAGGTGAAGCAGTTTCCGACTTGCGGCGAATGTGGTCGGCAGTTTGTCAGTGAGCACTGGCGCGAGCGGTGCGGCGAGCTGGACACACTGCCGGCCGGGGAGCAGCGGCGTGTGCGGCGGCGTGACGCGGCTCAGCGCAACGACCGCCGCATTGTAACTGTCGGCGCGTAGGGAGGGGACAGGCGATGACGGTCGCACAGGTGATCTACGGTGGCTCGCCGGTAGCGTTTTCCGGCAACTTCGAGGTGACGTTGTTGTCGAGCGCCGAGCGCACGTGCAGCGTCAGCAGCGGGGATCAACAAAATCACTACTCTCGCGGTGTTGCAATCGCATTCGATGTGACCGCCATCACCGGCTCGCCGAGTTTGACGTTGTCGCTGGAGTGGAAAACGCCGCTCGGTGAGTACGTCACGCTGATGACTGCGCCGGCTGTGACGGCGGTCGGGCATCACACGTATATCCTGTATCCCGACATCGCCGCCGCAGCCGCCGACGTCGAGGTGGCGGTCGGGTTTCCGTTGCCGTACTGCTGGCGCGTCACCGTGGCACACGGGACGGCGGATGCGGTGACATACAGCGTCACAGCGTCACTGTTGCAGTAGCTGGAGGTGTATGCGTGTCGCTCACCGATCTGGAGCGCCTGCGGCTGACGATAGCGGATCGCCCCCGCTCGGTGATTGACGAGCGGCTGGGCGTGGGCAACGGCGTGTTGGCTGCGTTCAGGATGCAGTTGTACCCGGTCGTGCCCGGCTCGGACGTGTTGCTATTGCGCGACGGCGACACGGCTCTGGTGCAGGTGCGGGATCAGGATTACACGATCACCGAGGAGTCGGGCGTGGTGCATTTTGCAACCGCGCCGGCTTCCGGCGTGGTGGTGATGGCGTCATACGACTGGACGGTGTTCAGTGACGACGAGCTGAACGATGCACTGGAGCAGGATGGCTCTGTGCGTCGGGCGGCGATGCGGGCGATTCGGTGGCTGTTGGCGGACACGGATCGTTTTGTCAAATATCAGCTCGGCCAGGAGAGTGTTGACCGCACTACATCCCGTCAGGCGCTGCTCGATCTGCTCGACGAGCTGCGGCGCGAGGCCGGCGCTCCGTTCTTGGTCGTGCTGGCCGACACCGAGGCGCGTGAGGAGGCGATGGCGCCGTTCATCGAGCAGAGCGAGGAGCTGGCGGATGAGCTTGCACTCACATAGCAGATTGCCGGTGGCGGCGATGGCGGCCGGGGCTCGTGCAATCACACGCGACAGCTACACGCACGCGACGGTGTACCGCGATGACGAGCTGGTGGCGGATTTCCAGTGCCGCATCGCGGTGGCGAACAACGCGGTGATGAGCGCGGATGTACAGCGAGCAATGGGCGATGCCAGTCCGGGATTTTACGTTGCGCTGGTGTCGGCGCAGCTGGCGATGGACCGCGTGGTCAGGCAGGGCGATGAGCTGTGGACGGATGGCCGGCGCTACCGGGTGGTGTCCGTGGCCGCGTATCCGCACGAGGGTCAAATCCTGTTGCGGCACATTCAGTAGGCAGTAGACAGCAGGCGGTAGGCAGTTGTTGGTGGAGGTGAATGATGGACGAGGTTGTGATCATCGAGAATGGAGTTGAAAAATGCCGGTTCGTTCCGCGTGAGATGGGTGATGATTACCTGATCACCCCCTCGCGCTATCGTCCCTGGCCGGTCACGCCTGGCGTGGCGGAGGTGCGGGTTGGACGTCGGCTGATCGGGCGCGTCACGACCTGCCGGCGGGAGCAGTTCCAGCGGTGCCGGATCGAGTTTGATCCGGTGCGGACGAGCAGGAAGCGGCGCTCCGTCAGGTCGGAGGAGCCTGCGGCGGACGGCGGGGAGCCAGAGTCGGTCATCAAGCCTCCGGCGGAGGCGGAGGACTGATGGCGACGCTCACGCTGGCGCTGTTCGTGATGGTGGAAGACGAGGGTATTGAGCCGGCGGCGGTGGAGGTGCCGGACAGAAGCGTGGTGGTGGATGACGAGCAAGCGGATGCGTTGCTGAATTTAGCGCTGCGGATGGTGAGCGAGATTAGCGATGACAGAGTACAGCGATCTGGCCGAGTGGGCGCTGGCGACGTTGCGTGACGACATCACCGCCTGCGCCGCGGTAGTCGGCGGCGCAGATGGGATCATCGAATCGGGCAACGTCGATCCGCAGGCACTGGACGACGCGCAGCGAGCGCGTCGTGACTCGGGAAACGACCAGGTGCTAACGGTCATCGTGATGGACACAGGTGAGCGGGGGGGAACAGGCGAACGAGAGGGGAGCTTTAGTGTCTATGTCTGCGACCGTGGTGGTTACGGCCGCATTCGTGCCGCACGCGATGCGGTGCTGGCTGCGCTGGCCTCGAGGCCGGTGCAGCTGACACGCGGTCGGCACGTTGTGATGGTGCGCTACCTGGCGCGGACAGGACACGAGCGATTCACGGAGTACAATCTGGATTACGAGCGTATTGATTTCGAGGGGGCGCTGGAGAGTTACGGCAGCGCAGAGGTATATTAGAAGGAGGCTGTGATGGCTACAACTAAAATCGCAACTGGAGCGGGGTTCCGGCACGTACAGGTTTTGCCGCTGGACGCCAATTCCCTGCCACTCGTCGGCGCCGCCGGCAGCACCGGCGACACCGGCAAAACGGCAAGCGGGGCGAAGACACTGACGTTGAACGTTCCGGACGCGCAGACTATCACGCACACCGGCGACGACCGGGTGATCAACATCGATATGCTACCGGCGACCGAGGGCGTGACGGCGGAGCTGACGACCGGCAAAACCAACCTGGAGCTCGATGCGTTGTTGACCAACGTCGAGGTGTTCACGCTCGGCGAGATGCAGGCGATGCTGCACCAGACGGATCAGCAGGGCTGTGAGATTCAGGTGTGTCTGCTGGCATACCGCGCCGCGCAGGACGCCGATCCGTCCAGCGCGACGAAAGGGGCACGGCGTTGGGTGTGGGTGATGATGCCGAGCGCGATCGTTTTCCCCAAGCCGGCCTCGATGGAGGAGGGCAATCCGGACGAGAACTCTTATATGGTCGTGCCGCAAACGGTGACGGCGTGGCCGTGGGCGATTGCGTTTTCGGACACAACCGAAGGCGCCACCGAGGCCCAGCTCGCTCGTGGCATCTCCGAGGGGCCGCCGTTGCTCGAGGCGTGGGAGGGCGATGGGACAGAGACGGAATTCGATTTGAGCGAAACGGCGCGGTCAACGGACGCCGTGAAAGTGTACCATTGGGTGGCGGCCACCAAGACCGCGTCTGACGTGACCAGCAGCGTCACGATCACTACATCGTCAATCACGTTTTCGACCGCCCCGGCGAGCGGCGACAAGATCATCGCATTCTACGAGACCGCAAGCTGCTGATGGCTCTTCAAACGCGCACTGTGACGTATGAATCCTCGGACACGACGATCACGATTGTTGTGTCCGAGGCTACGGCGATGACCGGGATGAAGCGGGCGTTACTGCGAGGTCAGGCCAACGCCTACCTGCGGGCGCTCGACGAGGAGGCCGGCGACGGGGATAGTGACACCACGTCAGTTGATGCGCTGGCCACGGTGCTGCTGGCCCGGGTCGTCTATCCCGACTTGGTCGCGTGCGTGGTGGAGGCCAAGGGGCTAGACGTCTCCGAGCTCGACGTGGCTGCGTTCAGCGAGTTACCTGACTCGCTCGTTGACGCCTGGGAGGCGGCGGTATACGAATTGAATCCGCACTGGCTTCCGTCGGCGTCGGCGGACGAGGAGGAGCAGGCGGCAAAAAAAGGCAGGCCGAGCTCCGGGTAGCCGTTCGCGGCTGGTTAATCGATTACAACGCTGCGCTGGAGGAAGCTGCGGATGTAGACTCTCTGGAGGACGACGACACGTGGACGCTCGTGCGGCCGGAGGAAAGTTTCGCGATCTGGAAGCTCTGGCGCAGTATGGGGGCGCCACACGTGTTCGTGCCGCTGTGGAGTGGCGGCGTGCTGGACTGGCCGGAGTGGTTTGTCCACGACGCGGCGGTCTTGAACTGGCTGAACAGACTGACGCGCCGCGACATGGGACTGGAGGATTGAAGCAGGCTGCGACCTGGCGTGGTTGTGGTCTGCTTTTTGCGTACTGTGGATTTGTCTATGTGACGCTATAGCTTGACGCGCGACAGCCTGGCACGGCGACGATACGGCAAATGCCAGAGGCAATGCAAGTGAAGGCGGGGAGCAATGATCGAGATACGAATAAAGGCAGAGCTGAAACAAGACGCTAAATGGACTGCACTGTGGACTGCGTTGGCCGACGTGGGCAATCTCGCCAACCGCGAAGTAGAAATCATTGCCGACACCGCCCGGCGCGGCATTGCCGAAAACTTCGAGCAGGAGCGAGCGCCAGATGGGGCACGGTGGGAGCCGCTGGCGCCGCTTACGCGCCGGCAACGGGCGGAGGGAATAGACGAGCGCGGCGTTCCGTTCCGCGTCGGTCAGGCCCACCCTATCCTGGTACGGACGCAGGACTTGAAGCGCTCGTTCGTGGAGCGCACACATCCGCGCAACGTCACACGTGTTGAGCGCGGCGATGACATGATACGTGTGTTGCTCAGTGCGCGTGACGACCCGCAGACCCCGGGCCGAATCGCCAAGCTGCACTCCGGCAGCGGGCGTGTGCCGGCCCGGCCGTTCATCGGACTGAGCAACCGGTCGCTGGCGCGGGTCGACGAGCAGGCGCGGCGCGTGCTGGCGCAGCGACTGGAGAGAGTGTAGTACTCAATGTCTAACGAATACGCAATCAGGATCACAATAGACAGCCGTGATGTGCAAGCCCAGGCCGCCCGGGTCCGGCGGGTCATCGAGAGCGAGATAGCTCAGATCGCAACCGTGTCGCTTGACACGTCGGCGCTCGAGCGGGCGCTCAGCGGTGCCGGGCAGTTGTCGCTCGGTGGTGGCGAGATCGCCGGGCTTGAGAGCGCAGTGGAGCAGATACAGGAATTGCGTTCTTTGGTCGAACAGCCGTTGGTGGTCAGGATCGTCGTCGAGAGCACCGGGCTGGACGACGTCAGGGACAAGATGGCAAAAATCCGCGAAGATGCCGGCGGGCTGGGGCGGGCGGTAGCAGCCGGGTTAGGGCGGCAGGCGGATGCGCTGGAGAGACACCTGGCCGAGATCGAGTCGCGCATCACCGGTATAGTGAGCGCCGGCAAAAAGGTTGACATTGACGCGCCGCTGGAGGGGATGGAGCAGCTAGGAGAAGCACTGTCCGAGGACGAGAAGAAGGCATATAACCTGCAGCTCAAGCTGCGAGGACTTGACGAAGAGTCGCGGGTCTTGAACAAGCGGTTCGCCGAGCTCGGCGCGCAAAAGGTGATGCCGCTCGGCGGCGGGGAGTTGCAACCACTCAGCGAGCTATTCAGGATGTTCGACGCCCCGCACGTGCGGCGGAAAGTCAAATCGCTGGTGGCTGCGTTTGAGGCCGACGAAGAGCTGCGTCGGCTGGGTGAACGCATCGCTGAGGCCGAGGCGCGCGTACAGCAGGAAATAGAGCAGGGCTTGCAGGATATGATTGCGGCAGCGGACCGGGCGAGGGAGGAGCTCGAGATACACCTCGCGAAGGAGCCGCCCGGCGTCAGGACTTTACCAGCCGAGATGCTTACGGAGGAACAGCGGGAATGGATCGAGACAAACCAGATTCTGGCACGTGAATACGAGCGGCGACAGCAGGAGCTGTACGAGGCTAAGGCGCAGGCGCGATTTGGTGCGGAGTCGCAGGAGTTACGCGATTTACGTGCGTCCGAGCAGGCACGTCGTCAGTTTCTGATCAGACAGATGAGCAGCGAGACCGCATTCTGGAAAGAGTGGGCACTAGGATCGGTCGAGGAGATCGCGCAGGCACTGAGACACCAGGGCCAGACGGCGGAGGCCGAGGCGCTGGAGGAGATGTATGCGATCTGGAAACGCCGCAAGCGCGTAGAAGAACAACTAAAGCGCGGGCGTGGACGGCTGGTCAAAGGAGCACAGGTCGAGCTACCCAAAGAAGCCAAGGGAACGATGGTCGATCTGGTCAACGCTGAGCGTGTACTGGGCAAGGCGGCGGAGGACGTAACTAAGCAACTGGCCGAGCAAAGGAAAGAATTGAGCAAATTGATCATTCAGCTCGACCAGGCGGCTATGGCAGCGGACGGCTTTGGCGAGGCGCAGCGGATGGCGTTCATGCGTCTACAGAAGCTTGCGACGCGCGAGATCACGAAGCGCACGCCGCTGACGAAGACAACAATCGAAGAGGCCAGCGACGTCAGCGTCGATGTCCTGGCGCGATTGTCGCGTGAGGCACAGCGTGTACGCGAGACGGTTGAGAAGGAGATGCAGGCCACGCTCGATCCGGTGCAGGAGACGGCGACCGAGATCGCGGAATCGCTGGCATCGCAACAAATTGAGGAGGCGGCAGCACGCCCGGCGCGCGGCATTGTAGCGTTGTGGCAGCGCGTGCGCGACATACTCGTCGGTCATTCGATCATACCGGATATGGTCAATGACATCAACGCCTGGCTGGCCCGGATCGGCGTCGAGTCTCCATTTGCCGAGCTGACAAAGCAAGGCAAGACCGCGGCCGACACGCTGGTCAACGAGTTTGCGCAGCTGGCCGAGGCGATCCCCGCGGAGCAGCTGGGTGAACGGATCGATACACTCACGGCAGAGATTAACGCACTGGGTCAAGAGATGGAGGCGTTAACACTGCGCGGCCGGCAGGCGTCACAGAGATACCCCGCCGGTTACGGCGCGGCGGAGGAAACACGCCAAGCGCTTGGCGCATCGCCTGGGGTGCAAGGCAGCGCTCGCGAGGGCGCTGAGTGGTACCAGACGCTCAGTACAGACATCGAGGCCGTGCGGCGGCTCAGTGCTGAGGATATGCGGCGGATGGACGAGCTGTGGTCGGCCATTGCGTCCAAACAAGCACAACTGGCTGCGCTGTTGCGTGCACAGCTGGCGCAGGCGAGCGAGACATATGCAGCGAAACTGAACGACGTGGCGAACGAGGATCAGTTCGAGCAATTGTACCGGCAGCTCGAAGCGACCGGGCACGAGATGGAGGCCGCCGAGCGGCGGATGGGTGAGGCAATCGCCGGCGTCCAGGAGCGTGTGGCCGCCGAGATAGCACGGGAGGCCGAGGCCGCCGAGAGGGAGGCCCGGGCCCGGGCCAGGTCACCCATTGGCAGAGCGGAGGCGGAGGAGCGCATTGCAGCGGCGAAGGCGGCCGCCGAACGGGAAAAGCAGCTCTACAGACAAACCACTGCTGTCGTCAGAGAAACCGAGAAACGCAAAACAGCGGAGGTAGTTACCGAGGCGCGGATCAGGCAGAAGAAGGTCGAGGAGGCCGAGAAGCGCGTGACCGCTCAGATCATTGCGGAGGCGCGGGCACAGCAGAGGCAGCGAGAGGAGGCCGCGAAACGCGAGACTGCTGCGACACGCGCGGCGGCAAAGGTGGCGGTGGAGGAGGCACAGGCGGTAGCACGCGCCCGGGCCGAGAGTGAGAAGCGCGCCACCATCGCTATGCGGCACGAACTGAAGGCACGCGAGCGCGCCGAGCGCGAGGCAGCGATAGCGCGGCGGCGTGAGGAGATGGCACGTGGCCTGGCGTTGGAGGCCGGCGTGGACTGGAACACATACGTCCAGGGTGCGTTGGCGGCCGGCCGCAGTGTGGATGAGATCATCGGCGCACTGCGGCGCGTCAGGCGGGAGCAGCGAGAGGCCGAGGCCGGCGCACGGCGGATGGGGAGGGAGTACGAACGCGGGGGACGCGGGATCGGACGGCTGGTCGCGGAGCTGAACAAGGCACGGACACAAGCATATGGCATCAATATGCTGATCACCGAGATCGGTCAGATGGGGCGCTCGTTGCAGTTCGCCGGCACCGCGCTGACCGGCTCGCTGACAATGGCGGCTAAATCGTACTTGGAGCTGGCGCGTGAGACCGACGCAGCCTCACGGTCGTTGTTGTTGAACCAGGAACTGACGCAGCAGATGCGCGAGAGCGTCATCGCTCTCGCCGGCGAGATTGGGATGCTGGACCCGCAGGATGTGGCGCAGGGCGTCACGATCTGGGCACAGGCGACCGGTCAGGCAATCGAGAATGGAGAGCAGCTCAACCGCGTGCTGGAGCAGACCGTGCCTGTCCAACAGCTGGCGGCACTGACGGGAATACAGATGGGCACCGCCAGCGATGCGGTCGCGGCGTCGCTCCGTCAGTTCAGATTGGGGATGAGTGAGACAGAGCGGGTGGTGGCGATATTCAACAAAGTCGCCGACGACACGCTGGCGACCGTACCCGATGTGGCCGAGGCGTTCAAATACGTCGGGCCGCAGGCCGCCGAGATGGGGGAGTCAATCGAGGACGTGGCGGCCGCGATTGGCATAATGGCGGAGCAGAACATACGTGGCAGTCAGGCCGGACGTGCATATCGTCAAATGATGATCTCGCTGGTAAATCCGACGGGAGAAGTTCGGGAGAGGCTGGAGGAGCTGTTCGGTACAGAACAACCGTTCTACGACGCGCAGGGGCAGTTCATCGGACTGGCGAACGTCATAGATATGCTGGCCGGCGTGACGGAGGATATGACGGACGCCGAGCGCGATATGCTGTTGACGCAGTTGTTCTCTGCTAACGCGCTGCCGGCCGTAGCAGCGCTGGTGGCTGAGCAGACCGAGGGCCGCGAACGGAACATCAATGTGATGCGTGCCGAGGCGAAATTACAGCGCGGCATTATCGATAGCGAGGTGCGCGAGTACGCCAGGCTGCAGGAGGCATCGAGCGGCGTGAGCATCGCGATGATGGGGGCTCTCGATCTGTGGGACAGGCAGGTCGAGGATTACACAGAGAGCGATGCGGCGCGGGTGCAGCAGATGGAGATCAGATGGAAGGCATTCTGGCTGGCGATTGGACAGAGTGTGTTGAACGAGGCGATGCCGGCACTGGAGGCGGCATCAAGTCTGATCACCAGGATAACGGATATGATTCAGACCACGCCTGGCGGGAAGCTGGTCGGAGAGATGGCGGCCGCCGGCGTTGGCATATTGGCAATCGGCACGCTGGCATCAACCAGTATGACGGTAGCGCGTGCTGTGGCCGGTCTGCGGGTGTTCGTCACCGCTGCACAGCGGATGGCGGATGCGCAGACAACGGCCGGGACACAGTTCCAGACGGCAGTCACGGCGGCCGGGGAGCGTTTCGCGCAGATCGTGACTGCGGCGGCGGAGACCGCCGCGGCGACCGAAGTCGAGGGGGCAGAGGCAGAGACACTGATTGAAACTCAAGGAGCAGAGGCGGAGGCGGCGATTGAGGTACAGAGTGCCGGGTCGGTGGCCGGGCAACTGGGGACCGTGGCCGGGAAGCTGGGAAACGTCATCGGACTGCTGGGTCGGGTATGGGTTACGTGGATGGTAGGTGAACAGCTGTCGCAACAACTGACAGGACAGAGGATCGAGCAGTGGTTCACAAACGCCGAAGGTGTTGCGGCCGGCGAGGCGGCTGCGACGGAGTTCTCCGGCCTGAGCCGTGCCGAGCTGCGGGACAAGCTGGACGAGGTATCGGCCGATCTGGAGATCGTGAAACGGTTTTATGAAGAGTACGGACCAATGAGCGCCGAGGTCATCTTTGGAACCGGGCAAGGCTACGGCAGGTACGAGGAGATAATGGGCGGTCGGATGCGGGCGCTGTCTGGATCTGCGGTATACGACAAACTAGCTGAGCTGGAGACAATGCGCAACACATTGCTACAACTGATCGGAGAGACGTATGCCGGGGTCACCGATCAGTGGACTCGTCACCGCGACGTCGTATTGCGCGACACTGATGCCCTCAGCTCGATGACAGACGCGATCTGGCATCAGAGCGATGCGGTCAAAGACCGCATTAACTTGTCGGAAGAGGAGCAGAAGGCGGTCGATTTATACATCGAGCTACTGCGCAAACAGGCGGAGGAGATCGAACGATTCAACGATGCGATGCAGGAGGCATTGAACGATCTCAACGATGAATTAGCGGAGATGGCTCTGAAACACGCGCAGGAAATGGCGGAGGAGAGGCGGAAATTTCAGGAGGATGAGCGCGAGTCAGCAGCAGAACACAATCGACAGATGGCGAAACAACGCCGCGATCACGATTTGAAGATGCGGCGGATGGAAGAAGACCATCTGATGCGTATGAGTGATCTGGCGCAGCAGCGTGATGCGCTGGGGATGGTGCGCGAGAGGAGACAGTACGACTTGCAGCGCCGGCGGGCGGAGGAGGATTTCGCCATCTCGCAGGGCGACGCCGAGGCGCAGTTCAACCGGGAGCGGGAGCGGCGGCGGGAAGAGCACGAGGCGCGGATGCGGGAGCGGGAGGCGGAGTACGAAGAGGAACGCCGGAAGCGGCGTGCTGAATACGAGGAGCGGAAAGCGGAACTGGAAAAAGAGCACCGCGAGACAATGAGTCAGTTGCGACAGGAATACTTCAACAAAATCAACGCCGAACTGGATTACTACAAACGCTCGCAAGCTGAACAGAACGCATATCACGCCGCGATGCTGGCGGATGCTCGCTCGTTTCTGGCAAACAATAGACAGCTATGGAACAACTACCTAGCGTCGTTTCCAACGCCGTCGCAGTCACACGGGCGAAGCAAATGGCCGCGTCCGTCCGGCGGCGGTATGGTGCCGGGCTACCAGACCGGGGGGTATGTGGCACGGACCGGTGTGATCTACGCTCACGCCGGCGAGTACGTGCTATCGCGTTCAACAGTTGACGCCATAGAGCGCGGCCTGGGCCCGCTGACGCAGAGCAGGATGGTCGCCGGGATGGAGCGAGGCATTGGGGGTAGCATTCCTCGGCGCGTGAGCATACAGCAGAATTTCACGTTTCACGGCTCGATGAGCGTGCAGGAGCGACAGTGGTTCAGACAAGTAGCACGGCGTGAGGCCGAGGCTGCGTTCCAGGAGACGCTGCAGGGCGTGGTAGCGATGAGGGGATGAGGGGATAGGCGATGGCGGCATACGAGTTCAAGATCGGCGCGACGCTGGGCGGGATGGTGAACGTGGAAGAGCTGGCCGTGCCGTTGCCCGCGCCACGCTCGACATACCGACGGTATGCCACCGTCGTCGAGCTAGGCGACCGGTCGGCCAGAGGCTACGGCAACCCATCGGCCACCTGGCGCTGGGCGGTGCTTACGCTGGCGCAGCGCGACCAGCTGAAAACGTTTTGTTCCGGTGCATCGGCGCAGGTGTACATTCGCACAAAAAAGCGCGATGACACCGAGGAGTGGGCTAATTTTCTGTGTTGGATGATCTGGCCGGAGGAAGAGGAGGTGCTGGCCGGCCGGGTGCTCGACATCGAGATTCAATTCCGGGATATGGTGGAGCAGTGACGTGGGGGTCTGGGACTATCGCGCATTGACCGGCGCTGAGATCGAGAAGCTGGAGAGTGACGGACAATCGTCACGTGTCGGGATGTTCGTGTTGCCGGTGCGAGAGGTGTTTTCGGCGGTCGTCGCTACCGCCCCGTCGTCAAACGACCGCGTGGCAGAGATACAGTTCAGCTCGCCCTCCGGCGACCCGGGGGATGTGCTGGTGGATATGACCTGTCTGGTCGGCACAGCCGCCGGGGGTTATGACGTCGGTATCTGCCGCGTGCGGAAGCCGATCTCAGGATCAAGGCTCTATCTGGGCGAGACATCGGACATCGCCTGGGCCGTCGGGCAGCACCTGACGGTCATCGAGGACTGGCAAATATGGGCTCGGCACGTGCGCATCGTCGGCAGCGGAGACAGTTTCACGGTCTATATGGACTGGGACGTGGGGTATACCGACCAGTACGAAAATCACGATCCGGTGCCGGTGATGGGGGCGCACATCGTTAAAAAGCTGACCGGAGCGACGGTGGACGTGACAGAGTTCGATGCCGGCGACTCTTGGGTGCTCGACGCGGCGATCAACTCGTACTCTTGGGAGGCGCCCGGGGCGTCTGCGACGAGTGGAATGACGACGGCCAATCCGACGCTGACATACAACGCGCCCGGGTGGTATCGCGTTTCCTGCACTGTCGGCGCGGACAACGGCAAATCGGCGACCGGGCATCGGTGGGTGCGCATCTACGACGCCGACGATCCGCCGACCTGGATCGAGCTCGAGAGTTGTTCCGGCGATTGGGGGCAGGGCGGGTGGACATTCAGGGTGACGGGGCACTACGACGTCGGATTGTCCGACATTAGAAACCGCGCGTTGGTGATCCTGTTCGCGGAGGATTTCTACGACGGGGTCGAGGGGAGCGTCGGCATCGTGGCCGGGCGTGAGAACATCCTGGCGGTCGGTTGGATCGCCGGGGAGACAATTGTGCTGGATCCGCGCCATTCAACCGTCCAGTTCGAAGTGCAGGGCCCGCAGTTCTGGCTCAACGCAGTGACCGGCTTTCCGGCCGGCATCGAGGACACAACCGGCGCTATGAACTGGGTACAGTACAGCGGCCTCACCGTCAGGCGGGCGGTGTGGGCGTTTCTGCACTGGCGCTCAACGGTATGCAGCGTGCTGGATGTGTTTCCGCCTGACGACGAAACTCCGATTGGACTGTTCAATTCCGGCTTGGCGTCGCTGTGGGCGCAAATTGGCGAGGCGGCGGAGCGGACGATCAAGGCCCACCCGGCATGCGACAGGCTGGGGCGGCTGTATGTCCAGGTAGATAGCCAGCTCAAGCCGGAGTCGGAGCGCAGCAGTATACCGGTGGTGATGGACATTCTGAAGCGACACTGGCGTTCGGAGCAAGCGCTGCAACTGGAGCGGGTCGTAGTGTCGCAGACGGCACGGGTCGATCTGTCCGGTGTGGCGTTCAACCACGCTACCAACAGCGGAGAGCCGTACTTCTCGCTGGCACCCGGGCACGTGATGAAGCGGCTGGGCAACGTCAGAGCAGAGGATCATCTGGCGCTGACGAGCCAGGCACAGGCTAACGAGCTGGCGGGGCTGATCTGCGGTAAAGACAACAATCCGTATCCGAACGTGGCGGTGCCGTTTGCGATCAACTGCCGCGTGTGGGACATCTGTCCGCATCAGTACGGACGGATAACCGTAGCGGAGTCGGACAATGTCAGAGGTGTAGCGCTGACGAATCTCAAGCTGATACCGCGCCGGGTCAGTTTTGCGCTGCACCAGGGCGAGGCCGGTGCGGGGATCGTGGTGGATGTTGATTTCGAGGGCTATACGACGGCGGAATCGTCGGTTGACGGCGATGTACCGCCGGAGGTGCCGGCTCCTCCCCCTCCCCCCGTCCCGTCTCCGATTCCGATCCCGCCACCACCACCGACGATCACCGATCCCGCGCCGGACGTGGTGATGATGGTGCTCGAAAATTCTGCCGAGCGCATTCTGGTGCGAACGACGAACTTCCAGGAAGCTTCGCCGTCCTGGGCGATCACGCTGTCGTCAGTTGACGCGCCGCACCACTACCGGGCGGACTATCAGGCACAGACGGCATACAGCATCGGCGGCGGTGACACGTGGTTGACGCTGTACCGCATTCACGATTTCAACACCAACTCGCCAACGCAATCGCAGGTAGCGTTCAGGACTGCGCCGGGCGTCATCTGGACGTATGGCGGTTACAGGTTCAACAACCTGGCGGTCGCTACCGATGATCCGAACGAGATAGCGATAGGGGTCAAAAACCACCTGACCTCGCGGGCCAGGTTCCACGTTTCACACGATGGCGGCGACACGTGGACGGCGTCCAATATGTTTCCGTCGGAAACTAACTACTATAACAACAACTCGAGTGGTGTATGGTGTGTCTACCCAAAGCCAGGGGCAACGCGGACTTGGTTCCTGATCGCGATGTGTGGCTGGTATGGGCCGTTCTATGTCTATGAGATCACCGACGTAGATATAGCAGGTGCCGGTCGTGTGCAGATTGAAGAGAGTGGTGATCCGCTGCACGATTACGACAAGCTGCTGGTGTCAGGTATGGACGGATTGACCAGCACCTGGTTCCGGGCGAGTCAGTTCACTCCGCAGGTCGTGGATTCGATGTTCAAGGGAAATGTTTCATCATTATCGCTCACCGGGCCATTCCAAGCGCATCCGATGATACCCTACTCTGTTTCATCGCCGGCGGTCATTCTCAGCACGAACCAAGCACGAGTGTACCGCAGCGGGTGGGAGGATATGGGAACGACGGGGCTGATCACCTCGGCGGCGTTCATCGCACCGTGTGCGCTGGACAATTCGCTGCGCTGGGCCATTGGCGGCAGCGGAATAGTGGTTGACACGGTACTGAAGCCGCCGATTGTGAAATACACCGCCAACGGCGGCGCGGATGATGGCGATTGGTTGGATAAAACCGGCAATTTGCACACGCTTCTGGATGCGCTGGAGTGGAACACGGTTGACGTACACACGATCATCCCCGTACTCGGCGGAGGCGATGCGACGTGATTACACTCGGTCGTTCGATTATCGGTCGCGTTCAGCGTATGCTGCTCGATATGCTGAGCGCCTATCAGCCCGTCTTGCCGAAGTTCCCGGCGCTGCTGGGCGACGGGCACGGCACGGTCTCGGTGAGCGGAAAGCCGAATTTTGTCTATATCCGCATCGGTGCCGAGGGCGAGGATGGGTTGTCTGTAGCATTCAACCAGACGGTGCCGCTGCGCGATGGACTGCCGATCATCGTGGGATACAGAGCGGAACAGCCGCAACTGTTCCAGGTGCTCGCGTTGCGCGAGGTCTACGCCGGCACAGGCCAGGCGTCGCCGCCGCAAGTCGTGCCACACGCCAGGACGCACGAGTTTCCTATGCTGGACGATCCGGACGCCGACGGATCGGATATGGGACATTGGCACTGGCGGCAGTTGCGGGGACTGCGCACTGTGATCGTCTCGTCGTTCACGGTGCGCCTCGAGCCGTGGCTGATGGCGCGCTCCGATGGCTATCAGTGGATCGCGGCTCAGACGCTCGATCTGACAGAAGACAAGCCGTCGTCCGGGGCGCGTTACGTGCTGACGTATATCGATCAGGATGGAGTGTTCAAGAAACGCGCCGGGACGGTCGTGCCGGCCAGCTCATTGAGCATCGAGGATCACGCACCGATGCCGGAGGTCGGCGAGTTCCCGTCGGCGCTCGTGCGGTTGTACCGGGGTCAGATCGAGCTGGAGGAGACGACGGAGTCACAGGATGTGATAGACGTCCGCTGGCCCTGGGCGGTCTCGTTTCACACCATCACCGGCGAGTCGCATCTTGACGCGGTCGGCACGCCGGTCGATGGCGATGTGCTCACGTACAGTGCTGGCTATTGGCGCCCTCAGGCCGGCGGCGGGGGAGGAGGAGGGGGCAGCGGCGAGCAGGTCGTGATACCGCGCTGGCACGTGGACGGCCCGCTGGCGGCAGCGACCGAGATCGATGGTGTGTGGCGTCTTCCAGCGGCGTTCAAGGCAGACTATGGAGTCATCTATGTGAAAACAACAGGCACGGCCGGCACGACGACGGTTGACATCGAGAAGAGCACAAACGACGGTGCGAGCTGGTCGTCGTGTTTCGCTGCACCGGGCGACCGGCCGAGCGTTACCGGCGGGGGCACGGATCACATCGCCAGCGGGACGATTGACCTGGAGCTCGATGCCGGCACGTGGCTCAGAGCGTCAATCGTCGAGGTTGCGACCGGAGCGCGTTCGCTGACCGTCCAGCTTGGCGGCGGCGCACCGCCGGTGGTCGGCAGCGAGTTGACGCACCTGGGGTGTGGTTGACGTCGGCGCGGGAACGGATGCGGATAGAGCGAGTCAATTCAGGAAGTCATTAGAAGAGAGGGAGGTTTGTTATGACTATTCCAGCAGCGCCGCAGGAGAGCGGCGACAACAAACGTTTGCTGTTTCTATGCGAGAGCGATGGCGCCGGCGGATTGCGTCCGGTGTTGTTTTGCACGGCGGCAAACGACGGACAGCTCACCGAGGGGGAGCGGCTGCAAGCGCTGGCCGTAGGCGGCCGGCGTGCGCGGGGCGAGGCGGCCACCGATGGGCCTGTCCCGGTCGGCGGGACGTATTACTCGTCACCGTCGAACGTTGACGACGGTGATATGGTCACAGTGCTGACAGACGCAGCCGGGCGTGTGCAAATCGCCGGGCCGGATACAGTGGAGACATACAATGTTACATTGACCAATGCCAACACTGAATACAGCCAGACGCTTCCGAGCAATGTGCGTGCAGTAGCTTTCAGATGCCGCACGGCGTGCGACGTGCGGTTCGCTTGGGAGTCGGGGAGGGTTGCAGCACCAATAGCGCCGTACCAGACGCTCAAGGCAAACGGCGAGTATTGGAAGGATAACATCAGGGTCAGTAGCTTGACACTGTATCTGGCGAGCGACACGGCCGGCGTGGTGGTCGAAGTCGAGGCGTGGAGCTAAAGGGGGGTGTGATGCCTGTCACTAGATATCCAGCACAAATTACCAGGCACTTTTTTGTGCCGGCTGTCGCCGGTCTCAATGAGACAGACGGCACAAAGATCGTTTGCGATATTTATGGATTGTCATTCCCGCACGCCAAGCTGTGTAGTGCATCAAGTACTATTATTGTGCCGACCGATTTTGTGTCTGGAATGACGGTTAAGACGATTGTCAGAAGTCAACACTATGGCAGCATATATGGCTTGCAGTACTTCTGCTCTGGTAAAGTTGAGGAGGGATACTATGACTCAAACACCGTCGACACTGAGGGCACTTGTAGCGTCTTTGAAAACGAGAACACGGTGGTCATGACTATAACTGTTGATTTTGCTGATTGTGGTGACATAATGTCACTCAGATTTACCAGGGACGGAACACACGGGAGTGATGATGATTTTTCCGTGTGGTTTGTTGGATGGATCATAGAGTACACAGCGGAATACTAAAATGATTCACGACGGCAAAGTCATAGGTCTGCCGCTGGTAGACTACACCGACACGAAGGCGAGCATCGAGGCGCTATCTGGCCTGGAGGCCGGGATGACAGCCTACGCTTCCGATAGCCAGCAGTTCGGGTATTACGACGGCTCGGCCTGGCAGTGGCTGGACACCTCCCTGCCGGCCGACATACCGCTGGAGGATACCGGTGGCGACCACGACTTACTGCTCTCGTGCGACGAGGACCTGTCCGCTGATCACACGTTGGGTATTACCGTGTCCGATGCCGACCGTGAGTTGGCCTTGCACGCGGACTTGACCGTGTCCGCTGCGTGCACACTGGACCAGGACCTCCAGCAGAGCGCCAGTCCAACATTCGATGGATTGCATCTTTCGGATGTGGGTTCGTATGACCCGGGCAGAGACATCACCGATTTGTACCACCTGGTCGACAAGAAATACGTCGATGAGGCCGTGACGTCATTGGGAGCAAGGTACTATATGACGGACACTGACTCTGGAATCAGTGGTTACAAATTGACGCAGATGGAGGCGCCATCGGGTTCAGAGGCATCACTCTCGTTCAACAACGTGACCGACGACCAGTTTCTGGCAGGCTGGATCGCGCCGTCTGCCGGAGAACCGCCGGTGCTGATTGCCGGTATCTATGATTGGCAGATTACGGTGGAAAAGACGGGCGGTACGAAGACACTGCGATTGTACTGGGAACTGGTAGAGCGCGAATCTGGCGGTAACGAGACGGTGATAGCCACTTCTTCCCTTACCGACGAAATCGGCGCGAAGGACGTGTACCACGCGCCGGTCGTGCTATCCAGCGACTACGATATAGCCGACACGTCGTATGTCGTGGGGAAAATCTACGCCGAGGTGACCGGTTCCGGCAACGCGCCGAGTGTCACCATCTACTATATGGGTGCAACCGCCAGTCACTGGGAGATACCTGTCAACACGGAGATACTCGATGGCATGTACGTCAATCGTGGCGGTGACACGATGACCGGCGAGTTGAGCGTGCCAGACCTCACCGTGTCCAACCTGGCCGCGAACCGTTTGGCGGCTACGGATGGGACCAAGGGCTTGGCATCTGTGGCCGATCTGACGGATTGGGTGGCCGGTACAGCCAATCGGGTGTCGGTGACGGATGATGGCGATGGCACGATAACGCTGTCTACGCCGCAGGATATTCACACCGGAGCCAGCCCGACGTTTGCCGACATCACGCTGGGGGCGGGAAGCATTGATCCGACGGAGCTATCGCCTGTGCTGGCGGGAAACGTTTTCACCGTTGACGATCTGCTTCTGCTCGGCCCTGGCTGTCCAATCGGTGCGACGTTCTGGCGGTCATTGCGCGGGCAGGAGGCGACCATCTCCGGCGCGTTCCACCTGGCGGCGGGGAGGTGGGCGGGGACGCGGGCGCTGATGGTAGAGGAGGCGGCGACGAATATTGTCACCAATCCAGTGGCCGCCAAGAGTCGCAACGGCTACGACTCGGCGTGGGGTGATATAATTGTGCGCTCAACGGAAAAGTCGCTATTTGGCCCCGCATCTGTGAAATGGACATGGGATGGCGTTGGCGGTGGAGGTTGTAAATACAACTTGGCCGGTTACTCCGCCAACACTGATTACGTTGCAAGTGTGTATGTATGGATACCAGACATCCAGACTGGTGATGTCAAATTCACAATATTTGGTGACGGATGGGTTTCGCTGGGAAAAACACTAATCACTGACCGAAACCGATGGGTCAGAGCAGTAGTCACGTTCAATACTGGCACAAACTCAGTCGTCAGGCCAACGGTGTACATCAATAGCCCATCCGCAAGTTTGTTTTTTTACGTGGACGGACTGAATGTCGTAGCTGGTAGTATAGCTACGTCACACATTGACGGCGACCTCGGCCCCGGCTACTCCTGGTCAGGTACACCACACGCCAGCGAATCCACACGCGCCGCAACCGAAGTCAATCTTGACGATTACGCCGACCTCATCAGCGAAAATGATACTTGGTCATTGTCGCTGTGGTGGCAACCGCAATACGACGCCGATGACGACTGGCCCGACGCGGCGTATTTGTTCGATACTCGCGGCGCAAGTGACAACCACCGCGTCATCCTGGAGTTCGATGATGACGACGACAAATACAACGTCTATGTCAATGGCGCGTGGCGATTCCAATCGTCTGCGCAGACATTCCAGGCCGGTGAGTGGCAGCACGTCGTGCTGACATTCGATTTCGGCAATGATGAGTACACACTGAGCGTAAACGGCGTACAGGACGGGACAGACACAACCAGCCTGACTGCCCCAACGCTGACGGAAATGAACCTCGGCAGCGACTACGCGGGCAACAATCACGCCAATGCCGCATATGCCGAGTTTGCATTGTTTGACCGAGTGCTTACATCGCAAGAGATTGCGGCTCTATACTTACGCAACGAACCGCTCAACGACCCAGGCGCAATCATCGCGCCGGTGGACAATCTCGGCCCGTCGGCCGGGCGTTGGACCATCGGCATAAGCGCCGGCAGTACCAACAGCACAACGTATGTTGAGGTCGCTCCAAATGGGACGGGGCGGTTCGGGTTTGGGCAATGGGTCAGTGGCATTATGCAATTCGAGGTCGTGATGTCACCGTCTAATTCCGCGCAGACTGCTTATGCGCGACTGGCGTGGAATGATTCAGGAACGTGGCGCGAAGTGCCGAACTCTGAGGTATCACTGACCGGCACGACCACGGGCACGATAGTCAGGAGCGGGCCGATCTTTCTGTCACCCGGCGAGCGGGAATATAGAATCGAGGCCAGGAGCAGCGATGCAGGCGCATATGCGCGTATCAACGCGGCTGCCCTGGTATTGACACAAGGAGGCTTAGATGAGATATAGCAAACCGGACTTCGTACCGCGTTTAGCTGACGCGGGGTTGGACGATGTAATTCTGACGGCATTCAACGACACCATCACGTCCGAGGCGTTGGTAGAGATTGTAAATGCCTCTACCGGCCTGGGGCTGTCCGAGGCTGATTTGCACTACTACATCAGCCAGCGCGGGGGATTGGGGCTGATAGTCACAGGTGGGTCACTGGCGTCCCAAATTGCCCGGCCGGATGCACCGACCGGGCTGGGACAGGACAAGGCAGCGGTGTGGTTCAGTGAACCGACAGGAGGCAAACTGACAATCCGGTGGTATGTCAACGGGGGATTAGTCTCGGAGGATACGCGAGATTGTGCCACCAATCGAGCAATGCCCAAATCTGCGCTGGAGTGCAAGGAGGGGGATGTGATTCAGGTGTGTGTAGTTGACGACAACGGTGTCGTCGGCTGGTGGGCGAGGATCGAGGTGGCGTGATTGTCCTGGAGACTGTTGAGAGGGTGGTGGTGCGGATGTCTGAATCGGATGATGTGTTACAGCAGGTATTGTTACAATTGCGTGAGCAGCAGATATTGCTGAGCAAGCTGACGTCGACGAACGGATTGATTCCCGATCTCGGCATCAAGTTGACGGACATTGCTACCGACCTGGCGGCGCTGCGCGAGAATGTTCACACAAACTCGGAGATGATGCGAGCAAACGCGAGCCGGCTTGCAAATTTGCCGTGCGCCGAGATGGCGGCCGATCTGGAGGTGCTCAAGTGCGGCCTGCGCAGCGGCCGGACGAACTGGGACCGCGTTACGACGGTCGGTCTGGGCGTGCTCCAGGCACTCGCCACAGCAGCGGTGCTGTATCTGGCAGGGATGAAATAGCTATCGTGTACACTAGTGAACTGTACAGCCTACTTTAACAATTCAGCCAGCGGCAGTTGCACTGCGTCGAGTGTCTTTTGTGTTGTCATTGTCATCTGCAAATATGTCAAGAAATGTTTTCTCTCGCTCTCAAAATGTCAATGGCGTCAGCCATCATACGCAACTGTTCAGCAGTGAATACTACACCCACGAAGGAATAACCACTGTCATTATCAACCGGCGCGTCAACTTTCGGGTGGATTGTAGAATCCTCACATTCAAGATCAATCGTCATTTTCATCATTCATTCTCCTGTTGAGTTCCAGGCGTTACTGTTCAGTTCTGCCGGTCACAACGGCGGTGAACAATTCTTATGCTCTTATGCAATTCGCAGGTAACTCACGATTCTGTCCAGTTGCCATTTTCGCGCGGCCTCCACGGCGACGTCAACGTCTCTGCCGGCAGCACGGGCGGCGTTCCGGATGGCCCAGGCGGCGTCCCTGGCCGCAGCCCAGGCGATGGGGCAGGCGTCTCTGGTGATGTCCCGGGCGGCGTCCCTGGTCGCGGCCCAGGTGGCGATCCTGCCGGCGGTCTGGGAGGCGCACGCCGCGGCCCAAGCGGCGTCCCTGGCGGCAGCCCAGGCGGCGATCCTGACGGTGGCCTGGGCAGCGCCCGCCGCGCCCTGGGCGGTGTACGCGGCGCCCAGGGCGGCGTTCCCGGCGGCGTCCCTGGCGGCAGTCAGTTCCTCGTCCGTGATCTCGCCTCGCAGCCAAGCTCGCTTGGCTGCGATGGCGGCGGATACACGAGGATCGTCTGAAAGATGTGCTACCCGCTCCGCAAAGTCGCAGGCCAGGGCGTGCATTTGCCGGTCGGCCAGAAACTCATTGTGCAACAACGCCCAGATCTTGTCCTCTGTCGAGATTTTCAGCGCCACGATGTCCCCGGCGCTGAGTGCCGGGCGACCGGCGAACAACTTCTCTATCCTCGCGGCGCTGTAACACGGCTCCCAGGCCAGTACCTGATCTATAGTAACCATTTTGTTCTCCTTTGTCGCGTTACTTGTATGAGCTGCTTATGGCAGCGTGGTCTTTTGCTCATTCAATACTCTCTCCCAAAACTCGATCTGGCACTCAGTGTGAGCCTCCCACCGCTTGAACCACTCTGCATTTGCAGGGTCTTTCTCACGTCTTCGACGGAGTTGTCGTACCTCTGCTTGCAATCGCTTCACGCGGCGAGCAATGGCGGCAGGCTCGTATTTTCGCCGCACATTGTCCAGTGCCGCCTCCGCTCGATGTTGCCAGTAATCGCGTTTAGCGGTGTTTTCATAAACCGATTGGCTTAGTCTGTCAACTCTGTCCAGATCGCGCCGATGGCGACGCTCTGAATGGTGGCCGACCAGGACAGGTTGTCCAAACGGTATTTGATCCAGTATACTGTCTCGCATAGCAGCATCTCGAGCGGCGCGTTCGCGTGCTCTGTCAGCGTAGTCACTGTACCGCTCCGCCGCCAACTCAGCTCGCTTTTGCATTCCACCGTACTCTGTCGCGATAACACCACACGCGGCTAACACTGCATCCTCTCGGTCTGGCCTCCACGCGGCGTGTAACACGCGCTGGCGTGGGGCCCAGCGGAAGCCGAGGCCAGTCAACGTTTGCCAGTCCTCATCTGGCAAACGTTCGCCATCGCCAACGTACACGCGGAGTTTGTCATCTTCAAGCGAATACGTTGCTTTCACCATTCACCTCCAGCAGCCCGGCGTAACCGGCCGAGCGACAGTGATGCACTCGCCGTTATCCGGTCCAGTAGTGAACCCCATAGCCCCGCCCATCCCCCCTCCCCCCCCGCCCGGCAGAATCATAGTTCGTCGTTATCATCGCCATGCAGCAGCGCTGTGCGATCTCGCAGCAGCGCTTCAACAGTATCCGGGCTCAATTGCGCGATCTGCTGAGACCTGCGGCGAGTCCGGGCGAGAGACTTGGCGTATGCGGCTATTGCGTCCGGGTCTGCGAGTTGTTTGGACGCCTCTTCCCAGTCCTGAGGCGATGTCCCCTCGCTCAGGGCCATCGCCTCGGCCATCATCTCCTGCAGGGATGGCTGGCCGTAGGCCATCGAGATTGCGTTCGTCAGTGCCCGCTTCTGTGCCTGCTGCTCCCAGGTCCAGCCGCGAGGCGGTGCGACCTCGCGCTCGGCCGGCGTGACGACACCAACGGCGGATGTACTTACGAGGCTGTAGGCGGTCTCGAAGTCAGCACCGGCCGCGACAAACGCTTGAAGCACCGGGAGTGCATCGTGTCGTAGCAGGTCGCAGCGGACGATGAGGTCACCGTTGTCATCCTGCACAGTAGTCAGGCGGGTCGTGTATCCGCACTGGCGGTTGGCCCATCTGACGAGGCATTTGTAGCCTGTTCCGATTCGCGGCCCGTAGTCCCCGTCCACGAATATGACGATGTCACCGCGTAGCTCCATAATGTGGAGCGCTTTCTGAACCGGGACGGGCAGCGATGAGACAATGTCGTAGTACACAGCGTCATCGTCATATTCGTCACTCTGGTAATAATAGTTGTCGCTCTTCTCGCTCATCTGTTTCCTCCTCTATTATTTATTGTTGTTTGTTATTGCTGTTTGAATGTGAACTGCACGTTACCGAGCAGATAGCGTCCCAGCGCGACCGCCACGGGGGTGAAAAACGAGAACAAAATCTCGCTGAGCACGCCGTAGACCACCAGGACGATGATGATCGAGAATACGGCGCTCTCCCACCCCCGTGCCGGCTCGTACAGAGCGAAGAAGTCGAGGACGCTGTCCAGCGCGAACATCGCGGCAGACACCGCCCGAAGTACGGCGTGGTCTGAAAGAGAGGTCAGGCCGCTGACCAGCGCGGTGAAAAATACGATCTGGATCACCGTTGGCAGCATTGCCAACGTAGCGCCGAGTACCCTCGGCGCGGCGTCGATAGCGGTGTGCGTCTCGACCATCACGCCCCAGCCGGTGTAGCTGGCCATGACGTCGTAGACGAAAATCACCGCGGCCGCGATTGACAACACTGTCGAGAGCACGAACACAATCCAAACCGCCGTCCGCTGAGCAGTTTGTGCCCAGCCCTTGATTGAATCAACTATTGCTGTCATATCATTTACTCCTTCTCTTGATCCTCCTGGCGTAGGCGCGTCTGTTCTGAGCGCTACGCTTGCACTTCACCGAGCAATACCGCTGACGCGGTTCGTCGGTTCTGAATCTGTTGCCGCATTCAACGCACGTGCGTTCGAACGCGCCGGTGTCCGTCGTACTGATTGGTCCGTAATTGCTCATAGGTAGTCCTCCTTCCAGTTCACGCGCCGGCACTCCGGTTGCACGCAACCGGCTGCCGGGGTTGCGATATGGAAAACAACGACAACTGTGCTACTCCGCCAATGCGTTCCACGCAATGCCAGTGATATGTTGCGATGCTGTCGCCCTCCCGGACGGCCAGCTCTACACCGCCGCCATTGCAGACGGCGCAGCGGGAGCGCGCCGGCAACGTGATCACACCAATTTGTTTCAACATAGAGCCTACCTGCATCCTGGACATCCGATCTCCTCTCCCTCGTCGTTGACCAGATCGCTTTCCTTGCACCAGTGGCCGCAATACGGGCAGGTGGTCAGTCCGTGGTCCGCGAGGGTGTTAACCAGGTCGGTTTCATCGTACCACCAGATATTGAACTTGTCGATGATCTGGCTGGGCGTCATTGCGTTGTCGCCCTCGCCCTGCGAATCGAGCAGGTAGGCGACGACGATCTCGATGATGGTGTCCATCCACGGTTCCGTCTCTATTACCCAACGACTTGTCTCGTTCATATCACTTCTCCTATTTCTTTATAGCACTTTTCGCACCAGCCCGCCGGCTCGCAGTGTGCCGGCGCGTGCGGCTCTGGCGGCCGCGCGGTCAGCTGCCTCTCTGGTGGTTGTCAAAACATCCTGGAGCGCCGCCCGCAGATCGGTGAGCGCCACAGCGTCCGCAGGCGCGACACTACCCGGCCGTCCGGTCTGGCGCGGTGTCGCCGCTGCACGTTCCCGCAGCACCTCGAGCTGCCGGCGGAGGTCATCGTCTCCGACGGCGTCCTTCATTTTGAACATCTCGAGCAGGCTATTGACCCGCTCGGCGACTTTAGGATTCAGGAAGCCGTTCTTATCCACCGAGGCGGCGATCTCGGTCGCCTCGGCGTATGCCCAGGCCCGCAGGTTGGTGAACAGCTCCTCGAATGGCGAGGCGATGTGCTGGAGTTGTTCGCGTGCGTGTTCCAGTTCGGCCTGGCGGATCGCCTCCATCTTGATCTCGGCCTCCGAACGCGCCAGGCGGGCGCGTTCATAGGCTTCCACCTCGGCGGCGTGGTGTTCTGCTGCCTGGCGGCGAAGGGCGGCGGCTCGTTCGCTCTCGGCCTCCAAGTCGGCGGCGGTCATCAAGACGGCGGTTTTGTATTCCGCCGTCAGATTGGACTCGACGTCGCTGCGCGACGGGAACAGGGGGCGGGCGCGGTCGACCATCCACGCGATGAACTCATCGCGTGAGTCAAACGTCAGCGCTCCGCCTCGCAGGTTCAACACCAGCCGCCCGTCGTCCGCGTGGCCGTTCGCGTGGCCGTTGGCGGCGAGGATTGCGTCCCACGCCTCGGCGGCGCGTGCGGCCTCGGCGGCCAGATAGGCCTCGCGCCACTCGTCGAGATGCGCGAGGATGGTCTCCTTGAGCTCGTCCCACTCGGCCGCCAGCTCGTTCCAGCGGGCGACAAAGGCGTCGTAGGCGGCATAGTAGAGATAGCGATACGGGCGGAACCCCGCGACGTCGTGAGCGTACTTGTCGAGTACTCCCCGCATCCTGCGAGAGATGCTCTGCAGGCGGCCGTGCACCTCGCGGGGGATCAGATAGGTCTGCCCTGCAGTGCACGTCCTCCCGCGCACTGACGAGCGGGGGATTCCGAGTCCGGTCATGGTGGCGCGGCGTGAGAACATCGTCACGCCGTGCACATCGACGTCAATCAGTATCCCCTGTCGCCTGAGAACGCTCAATTCAAACCAGACGCGCTCAAAGTGCGTCTCGCCGGTGGCTGCAGCTGCGGCTGCAATCGGATCGTTCAATCTATGTTCGTCCATTTGTACCAACTCCGGGCGTTAGTGACCAGCACTCGGCCATGCTGGTCGATTAGTCCACGCGGGAATTTAACACACAAACCGTGTCCTGGCCACGCGACAGTGAAGCCGAGCGGCATGAAGTTCACCATCGTGACGATGTCGAAGGCGTTGAGCCGCGCGCCGGGTGCGAATATGCCGGCGGGATCACACTTGACGACAACCCGGCCGCGGGCGACATAGCCATCGGTTCTGCTGTTTCCCGGCGTGGCAGATGAGGTGGTTGAATGTACCCGGGGACCTCTTCTTTCGTCAATTTCTATACTCATCTCATCCACTCCTGCTCAATTGCCGTCACGTTTGACAGCAGTGTGAGCGGGCCGCGACGTGTGCGGATTTGCCACACCCTGTCGGCTACGATGTAGGCGGGCAACACACTGAGAAGAGCGGAGTTGCGCGCGATCTGGGCGTACGTGCAGGCGCCGGCGCGATGGTTTATGTACAAGTTGTAGTTTACACTACGCCACGTGTCCCTGGCTCCGGCCGCCAGTGCGCGGCGGACGACGGATGCCGGGGCGAGATCGGCGTCGTCATCGGCGTTGATGTTGGTGATCGCTGCGATCTGACGGAAAATGCTACGTGCCTCCAGCAACGATGAACGCCGCAGGAATTTGTCGCGGCAGAATTCACGTGAGAAGTCGGCGGTGGCCGCTGCGCGGTACGCAGCGAGGAGGGCAAAAGCATCGCTGAGTTTCTCACGTGCCGCCGCGATGAACTCCGCATGTGCTTGATCCGCCTCTTGTTCCATTCCGCGCGGGCGGATGAGCACGTTTTGGACGCTCATCAATGCAACTATGATAGCGACGGTGTGCTGGCAATCCAGACGTCTGGCTTCGATGAGCGTGCGGCTGTAGCGCGGGACGACAGGTATTTTCGACATCTGTCGGCCTATTTCCGTGATCACGCCACGCTCATCGAGTGCTCCGATAGCCGCCAGCTCTTGTTCGGCGTTCAGTATCCTTTCCTTGCCTGGGTGATCCAGGAAGGGGAGGGCGTTGACGTCGGTGATGCCGGCAGCTTTCAGCAGCAACACGACGTTGCTGAGGTTCATTCGTTTGATCTCCGGTACGCGGTAGCGCGGTAGCGCCGCGTGATCCTCGGCGCTCCACAGGCGGTAGCACACGCCATCGCCGGTGCGGCCGCAACGCCCGGCGCGCTGTGTCGCCGAGCTTTGGGAGATGGCACGCAGCTTCAGCGTGCCGATGCCGTGCTCGTATTCGAAGACGCGCTCCGTGCCGGTGTCGATGACGTACCGGACGGACGGTATTGTGAGCGATGTTTCTGCTATGTTGGTCGCGACGACGATCTTCCGCCGCGACGGTGGCGCCGGGTTCAGGGCGCGGTCTCTATCATCGTCGCTCACAGCGGAGTGCAATGGCACGATTATATCGTCTGGATTGCGGACTCGCAGACAAGTGATGCAATCGGCGATTTCACGTTTGCCTGGTTGGAATACCAGCACATCGCCGGGGGGGAGTTCGTCGATGATGTCGGCGACGGTCCGACCGGGCGCGTACACAATGTCGACGTGGTGCCGGCGACCGGCAGCGGGGATGGTTTTTGCAATACGCCGGACGAGCTCGGTGCGAATCGCGCCGGAGACGACTATCTGTTGTGATGAGCCGAGGTAGTCCTGGATCATAGATATATCCAGAGTAGCGCTCATCACGACGACCGGCGTGGTCGGGTGCTTCAATCTGACGAGTGCCAGGGCGACATCGCCGAAGAGCGAGCGTTCGTGAAACTCGTCAAACACGAACGTGCCGACATCGTCGGTTGCATTAGCGATCAGCATACGCATGAGCGTGCCATCTGTGACGTACAGTAGACGTGTTTCGTCACAGATGCGCTCATCGAACCGCACAGAATATCCCACCTCCTCGCCGACGCGCCCGCCGCGCTGTACCGCCACGTACTCGGCGACCGCCCGGGCTGTCAGGCGGCGCGGCTGTGTGACCACGACGCGCTGCTTGCCCGCCAGTCCCGCGTCCAGGATGGCGGGGGGGATGGTGGTTGTTTTGCCGGTCCCGGTGGGGGCGACGACCACGGCGCTACCGTCGCGCCTCAGGGCCTCGATGGTTGCCTTGACCATCGAGGCCGGAGCGACGGTGGCGCCGGTGGGGACGGCGACACTATCGACGAGGACGGCGCGAACCAGGCCCTTCATTTCGTCCATTCTCCCGCGAGGATGAGTCGCGCCAGCTCTTCCTCTTCGGCTCGCACCGCATCGGCCCGTGTGCGGTACGGGCCTAGCAGCCGGCCGTCGCACAGTGCGACGAGCCAGCGCCCGGGCCAGGTTCGCGTCCAGGCCGCGAGCGGATCGCCGGGGATGGCACGGATGAGGTGGTGTACGAGGCGGGCAGCGGGGTTTGCCGGGATAACGTGGCCCCCGCGTTGGATGGTCGTCACGTCGCCGATGCGACGCAGATTGTCGGCGTCCAGGTCGGCGTGCGCGACAACGGTGAGATGGTTGCCGTCCGGGGGGATGATGGCGATCACGTTAGCCTCCGACTGTCACGCCCTCTTCGGAGGAGGCGGCGGTGAGGTAGAACTCGGCGGTGTGTTGTTCCTCATCCGCCACGCCGAGCTCGGCGGCGATGCGCTTCACCGCCTCTACGCAGGATGGACCGGTGTATCCTTCTGCCCGGACGGTCACTTTGCCGTCCGGGGCGATTTCGACAATTATCTTCTTCATTTTAACCTCCAACGACAACAACTACTGTCCCGTCGGCGCGTTGTTCGCGCCAGCAGGTCTGGCCGGCGCTGACGGCGGTCATCTCGACGACCTGGGCAGTGTATTCCTGCACCAGGCGGTTGAGGTCGGCAGTGTCGCCCCACCGCCCGGCGTAGTTGTCGTACACTACCTCGCCATCATCACTGACGACGACCGGGAAGCGCCATCCCGGGATCTTGACGGTGTACCCGCACGCCACGCCGGCGGGAAAATGCACAGCGTGGCGCTCGGCGCTGATCTCATACCCCAGCCGCTCACAGGCAGTGGCCAGAGCAGCCAGGTTGTGGACTTCAACAGATAACTTTACTATGTGGCTCATCTTACTTACTCCTTTCTTGCAATTTCCTTACAGCCAATATACCACACTTGTACTACGCTGTCAAGCGCTTTATTGTTCTCATTCGATAATCCGATCCGCGCATGTCAACGAACAGGCGGCCATAGTCTGACATTTGCCAGAGCCGGGAGAACGAGGCCGGCCCGATCCAGGACGTCATCTCGGTTGGTTGCTTGTTGGTCGTGACGACGAGCGGACCGTGTACATACCGACCGTTGATGATCTGGTACATCTTTTCCTGGTGCCAGGCGGTGTTGGCGACGTGCTCCAGGCCCATTTCATCCATCACCAGCAGGTCGGCGGTGGCGAGGTCGCGTATGATGCTGTACTCGCTTGCGGCCTCGTCGGCGTAGCTGGCGCGTATGCGGGCCAGGAGATCGGGGACAGAGACGGCCACGATGTGCCACCCGGCGGCGGTCAGTTCGTTGGCGATGGCGCTGGCGAGGTGGGTCTTGCCGGTGCCGAAATTGCCCCACAGGATCAGGGCGACGGGAATGCCCACCCGCGCCTCGCGACAGAACGCCTGCGCTGCCCGCAGGCCGCGCTGCTGGTATGGCAGCGTGGTCTCGAATTCAGCGAACGAGGCGCGGGGGTTGAGTGTCGTCCTGGCGATGGCATCCTCCCTGGCGGATCGGATAAACTCTTGTTCCATCCTGCGCCGGTGGCACTCAAGGCACGGGACGAACGACTCCGCACCATTCTCTTCCGTGAATACCCAGATCGGTTCGCCACACTCCGGGCAGGTGTGCACGGACGGGCGGAATCTCTCACGCCCCGGGACCCGGAGCAGGGGGGCGTTCAACAATTGCCGCAGCGACTGCGGCTTGTTGTTGTTCGATCTTATTGTGCTCATTGTGTGTTTTCTCCTCGCGTTGTTTCCTCAGCCAGACCCGGGCCCGGGCCCAGTTACGCGGGATGTCCCACGGGTCCGGGGGTTGGCCGCGGCGACCGCGCCAATCGGCGGCATACCAATAGCGGGCAAACTGAGGAATGTGGGCCGGGGTTTTGCCGGCGTCAAGCAGCTGTTTCGTGACGCGATTGAGTTTTCCTCTATCGGTCTGTGTGATCAGTGTCAGATCAATTTGACACAGTTTTGCGATGGCGGCAAACATTTCACGCCGCGTGCTTTCATCATCGCCGGGGGTTGAAACAGTACTCTCTGTAGAAGTACTCTCTGTAGAAGTACTCTCTGATATAGAATGCAGGTTTTCTGCATTCTGACCGGCATCAGATTGCAGGTTTTCCGCATTCTGACCGGCATCAGATTGCAGGTTTTCCGCATTCTGACCGGCGTCAGATTGCGGGTTTTCCGCATTCTGAGGTGTGTTCTGGGGATGGTCGTTCCGAGAATAGTACGAATCTATGAGTGCTACCAGGTTCTCGGTGTTCACGCGGTAGTGCAATTTTCCGCGTGGTCCGGTACGCATTTCGTCCAGCACACCGAGCTGCCGGAGCTTCCTACGGGCACTCTCTTGCTCCGTTCGAGTGAGTGCCGTTTCTGACTCGATCTCGGACTGGGTTTTCCAGATGTACCCGTCCGAGCGGTTGCCTTTTCCTGTCCAGTACAGTAGCTGGCACAGGAATACAGCCGCCTTGACACCGCCGACGATACGGGCGATGTCGGGGTGGTAGGCCACCGGCCTGTCGGAGAGTAGACTCAGTAGTGCCCGTCCGTCGCTCATCAACAAACCTCCTGAAAACAAAAGTGCCCGACTCTCTGAGCGAGGGCGTGACGGTGGCCTACCCCAAGAAAGGCCTTTGCCCACGCCCAGAGAGTCGGGCGCTTTTTTACCTTTTTCACCTTGGGGTTCGTCGGCCCGTCACAGCCTGATGCTGTCATTATATCACATTCCACCTTCAATTGTCAACCCCGGTCCCGGTGGTGGCTCCGGTGGCGGTGGCGCGTACATGGAGCATTGGCCCTGGCGGGGTTCCTGGAGCTCGGGCAGTAATTCGCCCGTGATTGCGCAGATGATGTAGCCCTCGCCCGGCGGTTCGCCTGGCTCCCCCGCGTCCCGGCAGGCCGGGACGCGGTGGGCAAACGCGCAGTCAGCGCATGCGGGGATCTTTATCATCTGATTACCCTCCTGACCATTCTTCCGCCCTGGGCCTCCTCGGCCTGTTGGGCGGACTGCTGTTGTGACGCCGGCACGCACCGGCCGGCGGCCCAGTCGCGCAGGGCGTCGATTTGCTCGCGCATCGTGCGCGTGAGCGGTACGACGAACTGCGCCGCCTCTGCCGCCGTGGTGTTGTGTATGGCGGCGAGGCGGTAGGCGGTTGCTATCTCGGCGCCCGTCCAGCCGCGCTCATCCGGGCGCGGCTCGAGGGGGACGTCAAACACGCGGGCGTAAAGTGCTGCGATCTCCGCCCGCTCATCCACGCCGGGAACATCGAAGAAGAACAGGGCGTCCCATCGCTCGGCGCGGGTGAACTCGGGGGGCAGCTTGGTTATGTCATTGCAGGTTGCTATGACATAAATGCCGCTGCCGGCCGGTCGGTCGTTCAACCAGGTGAGGAAGGCCTCACCGACGCGGGCGGCGGTGCCACCGTCGGAGCGGTGGCTGGACTGCACGCCGGACAATCCTTTCTCGATTTCGTCGATGATAAGGATGGCCGGCGCCATCGCCTCGACTGTTCTCAGAGCAGCGTGCATTTTCTGCTCACTCTCTCCGACGAGTGAGCCGAACACGCGGGAGAACTCCAGCTTGATCGCCGGGACGCCGACCTCGTTTCCGAGCGCCTGTGCGACCATCGTTTTCCCCACCCCTGGGACGCCGAGGAGTAATGCTCCTCGGGCGAGCTCGTGGCCACACGTGGCACGCAGGAATTTCTTGACGTTATCGAGGCCGCCGATGTCATCGAACGTCCAGGACGTCCTGCTCCACTCCAGGACGGAGCTTTTGCGCAGCAGGCGTTCCTTCTGCGCTGCGATCTCGTCGGCGACTATCTCGCCGTGCCGGCTGATCGAGAGCGCGATACTGTTCACGAACTCGTATGCGCTCAGTCCGCGGCCGATGCGGCCCAGGGCAGCCGCCTCATCCTCGGTGATGGGGACGCCGTTGGCGACGGCGTTGGCGGCCGCGATGTCGGCCAGTTCCTCGGCGGTCGGGAGGTCGTGGTCAATGACCACTACGTATCGCTCGATCTCCGCCGGTACGGTCACGCCCGGTGGGGCGATGATGACCAGGCGGAGCATCGCCGAACTCCAGTTCGCCGCACCGTCGAGCAGGTGCTGAATGACGGACGGCGATTTGAGGTACAGGTGATAGTGTACAGCGATTAGCACGGTCGGCGGATCGGCTTCATTCAGCGCCCGGCCAACGGCGGTGGGATCGCCGTTGGCCTGTCCGCTTTCTCCGCGCTGCCAGGCCTCGAACGTGCGGATGCCGGCCACGCTGTCCCAGACCAGGACGGTGGCCTCCCCCGCCCATTGGACCGCGACGTCGTTGACGGCGCGGAGCGGCTCGTGGGTAGCGACTACGACGATGGGAAAGGCGCGGATTTCATCTTTCATCTTATGACTCCTCGATGGTGTACACCAGGTAGGTGTACCACCCGCCACCGTCCTCTGTGTGCGAGGAGACGATGATTGGATCGTCCTCGGTCGGCAGGCCCGGCTCGTCCGGCTTCTTGTAGCCGGCCGGGCATTCATCGAGCGGGAGCAGGTCATCATACACGCGCTCGATGACGACGGCGCGGCGGCGGAGGCGCGGGTTGCGGATGGATTCTACGGGGCGGATTACGAGCTGGTAATGCTCGAAGTCCACACCATCCTCGGCGTCCATGTGTCCTGTGTGGCGCCGGAAGTGCGCTACACAGGGGGTAGTGATGATGTCATAGAATCCGAATCCGGTGGGGATACGAATGGCGAACGGGAGGCGGTAGGCGCTGTTGCTGGCGAGATGTACCGCGTCCATACGACCGCCATAGTTGGCGCGGTGCTCGATCTCCGCGCAGTTTTCAAGATACAGGTTTGTGATTTCAAAGTATACGGACATTTTACTCAACTCCTTGTTTAATGTGATTGGCCCGGCAGTACTGTGCCAGGCGGTTTCTTATGCGCGTGCGGTACACGCGCACCGTGTTCACGTTCATTCCGAGCACGTCAGCGATGACGGCGTTGTCTCTGACACCCTCGAGGACGAGCAACAAAATGCGCGCCTCGGTCTGCGCGATTTTGTGTCCCCGCTCGCCACCGCGGCGGCCGGCGAGTAGGATGTCAACTATCTCGCTCTCGGTGAGTGAGATAGTTGTGCTATCATCATCATCATCATCATCGTCGTGGATCAGATTTTCGAGGTAGTCATACTGGATCGTGGACGAGGGATTTTTTCCGAAAATGCTGCGAGAGATGTATTTGCAGCATTCGCGGACTGCGGCGCCGAACGCGTAACCCGGATCGCGGTCCCGCAGGCGCCACAGGGTAACATCCGCGACCTGCTCCAGGTCCTCGATGTCCTGAGGGGACAGGTCGGGATGGTTCATTTTGGCTATGGCTCGCCAGGCTGCGGCTCGTGCTCTCATCGTCATTTGACACCTCGGAACTCGTCCGCCCACTGGAACCGGCATCCCGCCGCTTCTGCGGCTTGCCGGTCGGACTCGGAGTCTCCGACAAACACTGTGTCTACGGGCGAGACTCCAAACTCCCGCATCCACTCCAAGAGCATCCCCGGGTTTGGCTTCTTGCGCGGTGAACGTGCCACCGCAAACTTGTAGCCGTCCAGAGACAGGCGGTGGCACAGCCACCGCATATGCGCGTGAACCTGCCCCAACGTAATCCTACCGCCGGGGCGGTTGAACCGTGCTCCGCCTTGGTTGGAGGCCAGGACAATGTGCTGTGTCCCGGCCTCCCGTGCCGTCCGAATCGCATCCTCGACGCCGGGGAGCAATTGGCGCTCAAAAGCACCAGTGCTCCCCTGACGGAACGGGGTCAGCGTTCCGTCGGCGTCGAGGATGAGAAGTTTAACCGGCGAAATGTCGGCCCCATCTACTTTTTCAGCCATCGTTTCTCTCCTTTTCTTTTTTTGCCCCGGTCGGGCGGCGAAAGCAGGCGCTCGACCGGGGGCGGTGGTCTGTTTTTTTTCTGACGTATTTATTCCAGCATCCCGTAGAAGCCCCAGTCAACCTCAACGAGGCGACCGGGTTCGTGGATCACCCGCGACCGGCGCAACGGCACGTGTCGTCGCGGCCAGGACCGGCCAGGGTACACCGGCGTGACACCAAAGATGGCAATGCGCCAGTCGCCGGATTCCAGCGCGCGGGCGAGCCGACGCAGGTACCAGTCCTCGTCGGCGTCGGTGCTCACTGACGAGTATATGTCAGCGAGCATGGCAATAATCTCGTGCTCTAAGTCATCTGCGTTTATGTTGTTGAAATATTCCGGTATTTCTATGATTGTCTTCACCTTTCGTATCCTCCGGTCGGCCTGTTCCCTCCGCCCTCTCGCGGGGCGGCTCTCCCTAAGTACCCTCGAGCGGGTCGAATTCCCCCTCCTCCCCCGGCGAAAGCAGGCGGGGGAGGAGGGGCAGGGGGATGGTCTAATACTCCAATGCCTCGGCAGCTTCGAGCGCCTCGACGGCGTCGGCCCACGCCTTCACGGCGTCGGCGGGGGTGCCGATGCCCCAGCTGTCGTCCAAGGAGTCATCGCTGTAGCGATATGCGATGGTCGCGCCGTCATGGTCGAGCACGACGATCTCAATCAGCGCCGGGCCATAGTCCAGGCCGTCCCGGCTCCCGCCCGGCACAACCACCAGGCTGTGCCGGTCGCAGGTTGTTAGACCGTATAATTCATCTTCTAATTTTTGGATCTTGATCTCCAAAACTTTCTCGTCCATTTTTTTTACCTCCTCTGCCTCCCGGCCCCTCCTCCTCCGGTCGGCCTGTTCCCTCCGCCCTCTCGCGGGGCGGCTCTCCCTCAAGTACCCTCGAGCGGGTCGAAAAAAGATTTATAGGAACTCTCAGTATTCTCAATCGAATCGTTGTTGGTTCCTGGCCGGGTGAATGGTGCACCCGGCCAGGGGGGGGTCAGAGAGCTTCAGTTACGACGTAAACGTCAATGATACGCTCGTAGTGATCAAACTCGAACGAAACATTGTTACCATCAACCCGCCTGTTCATCACAGCGCGGATGATTTTTCCTCCCCGCGCTGCGAATTTCGAGAATTTGATCGCGGCGGACAGGAGCGTGAGTGGTAACACAGCCTCGACCACGTCCGCGTCGGCGGTCAGGTGGTCGAAAGCTGACACGAACTCGCTTGTGCGTGTCGGCATTGTTACATTGATTGTTGTAATGACGACGTCATCACCGAACAAGCGTTTTAGTTCTGATAGTTGCTCTGGTTGTACGTCGTGTCGCGTCAATCGGACGATTTTGGTAGTTTCATTTTCAGCCATCGTTTCTCTCCTTTTCTTTTGTTTTTTGCCCCGTTCGCCGCGCCCTGTTGCGCGTTACCCCGGGCCACCACGTGGCGGTGGGGCTATTGGCCCGGTTGTGGCAGGGTGGCGGCGCCACCCTGCCGGGGGGGGGTTACGCGAGGCGCTTCACCGCGGCGCAGATTGCGTCCGGATCGGCCTCGCAGCCGAGTATCCTTGCAATCTCGGCGAGCGTGTTGTTGTGCTCGCCGGGGGTGACGAATTCCCAGCCCTCGTCGCGCATCGCTGCGACGACGTGGGTGGGGACGTCTTTGATCTTCAAAACAACGCGGGAAGTGGGTTGATTGATCTTGGGGTACTTCTTGCTGCCTCCCGAGCTTGGGAACTTCCCTTCCAGGATCACGACCCCCTTTCCCGGTTCAACCGGGGCGTCGCGCCCCGAACGAACCAAGACCGGACGGTCGATCAGGGGGAGCTTAACTTTATTGTCGTTGTAGACATTGTCGGGTGGGGAAACGACGACTGTTTCAGTGGCTTCGTCGCCCGTCATGCCGTAATGCCGACGGACGAGGTCACGAATGATATCGATGCCTTCGTCCTCAAAAACCCACACGCGGGCGGCTTTGTCCCATTGGCCGCCCGCGGCGCGGGCGGCTTTGACGAACTGGTAGTTGTAAGGGGATTCGACGATAACTTTATTCTGATTCTGCGTAACTTTGATTTTCATTTCTCTCCTTTCTTTTCGCTTTTCGTTTTTTTTGTTTCTCCGGGCTGTGGCCCCCATCTGTACTAACAGTATACCACATCCGTACACGTTTGTCAAGCTTTTTTGAACAATTTTAAGATTAGAGAGCACCGAACCACCGGAGGATGTCTTCGGTGCCGGTGGCGATTATGAGAGGTGCATCGCCGTGGCCACCAACGCTGGCGGCAAACGCAGCCTCGGATCGGCTGAGTTTCCGGCCTGGCTGTTTGACCTCGACGCCCAGGATTTCCGTTCGTCCGGTTCGGCGGTTGAATCCCCAGACATACAGGTCTACGCCGGCGCTTGCGACCGGCAGCGCGGACACATCGCACACGACGAAGCCGAGCGAGCGCAGCTCGCGAACAATAGCGGACTGGTTCTTGTCCGAACGCGGGTGGTGGGGGCGGGCCATCTGGAGTGGTCAGTAGTTGTTGTTGTCGCCGATTATGGTGAACCGCCGCGCGCTCTCGCTCTCGCCGTCATCGGAGTGATAGTATGGCATGAGTGTGTTCCACCAGCTGCTACGCCGGTGGTCCGGCGGTGCTACTACAACAACCGGCGGGTATAGCTGTTGGTAGTGCTGCTGATGCTGCTGATGGTGCTGTTGCCGTTGACTAGCCTCTCGCCTGCCGATCAGGAAGAGGATCAGGCCGGTGGGGATAGCTGCTCCGACACCGCATGTTGCGCCTGCCAGAACCGCCAGCGCCTCGTCGCTCAGTCGGTTGAGGACGATGGTGGCCATCGTTGCGAGCAGTACAGCCAGCAGTACAGTGAGCGCTATTTTCGTTGATCTCGTGTTACTCGTGAACATTTTCACCTCCGAAAGTGCGACGCCGGCTTCACACCCGACGCCGGGGAGCCACGCAGCGCTACCACGCCATAGCAAACCATTCTGCTACCGCCGAGCGGTAGCAGGGTGTCCGACCGGGACACAGATGCTGCTTCTGGAAGCGGTAGCGGTAGCGATTACTTATGCCGCCGCCGGTTGTGCAGGAACGTAGCCGGCCGTGCACGTGCCGGGATTATCGTTTTCACTCTCGAATGCTACAATTCCCCGCGCAGCCGATCCACTGCCTGGCAGACCAGCGCGAAGCGGCGGCCACCTTCCGCTTCTCCGAGGGCGCGGCAAGCGGAGCGGTATGACCCGCCCGGGTCCCAGCCGGCCTTGCGCAGCCGGTCGATCATCGTCGTGACCTCGTCAACCGGGGGCGTGGCGGGTGGAAGTGTCGAGGGTGGCATTGTTATTGCCGGGCTAGGCTGCTCCGTCAGCTCATCCGCCACCGCCGCTTGCGGTATGACAGCCGGTAAGCCATACAGTTCCTCCATCACCTCCGCGATCTCATCGTGGGAGATGTAGGCGCTCTGGAAGTGGATCACGCGTCCTTTTGCCACGGCCAGAAAGTCTCCCTGTCCCGTCAACCGCTCGGCTCCCGTGCCGCTCCAGCCGGTCGCGGTGCGGGCGTCCTCGATGCTGGTGACGCGCCCGACAAGCCGCACCGGGAAGTTTGCCTTGACCAGCGGGCCCAGCACGGCGGCGGTGGGTTTCTGCGTTGCCGCGACGATGTGGATGCCGGCCTCGCGGCCGCGCTGTGTCAGTCGCGTTAGCGCCTGTTGTGCCGGTTTCCCGCTCACCATCAGCAGATCCGCCAGCTCATCGATCACGACTACTACAGGCGGCGGTGTAGAGCTTCTGTTATGACCTCGACCTCGTCTTTCCATCAGTCGCACGAGGCTGAGGAGCGCTTCAGTTGCCTCGCTCGCATCATGGATGACCGGACGGACCAGGTGGGGCAATCCTGCGAAGATGCTGAAGGCGTGTCCCTTGGGGTCTATGAGCACCAGCGCCAGCTCGTGGCCTTCCCCCGCGCGGGGAGAGGAGAAGGGAGTATTGGCCACCGCCAGGCTCAGGATCATCGCCTGGAGGAGCACCGTCTTCCCCGACCCGGTGGTGCCGGCCGTCAGGACGTGAGCCACGCTGGGAGATGGCAATCGGATAAGTAGCGGTGAGCCGTCCTCGGCCAGGCCGAGGACGGCGGTGGCCGGCGGGACGACATCCAGGTTGATCTGGCGAAGCAGAGGCAGCAGGCGCACCGGCTGCGGGTCGGTGCGAGGGATTTCGATGGCTACAGTAGCTCCCTGCCGGGAGACACGACAATCTGGTGCGTCGAGGGCGGATGCGAGCTCCTCGTGCAGGCCTTTGATCCTGGATATTCTGGCGCCTACGGCGGGCAGCACCTCGAAGCGCACCCAGCGTGGCGTGACCGTTCCGCCGGTCACACGTGCGCGCACTCTGTGCGATGATAGCACTGCCTCGATTCGGTCTGCCATAAACTCCAACTCGCGTTTCGTAGTCATTTTTCGCTCTCAGATTTTTGCCTCAGGACGGTGTCTCCGGCGGCTCGTCCGGCGGCTCGTCCGGCGGCGGTGGCAGTATGCTCAGATCGCCGTCGCTGCAATCGTAGAGGGAATAACCAGTCTTCTCTGCGTACTGCGCCGCCTTCCTTCGTGCTACCTCGAGGCGTAAGCCTCGCACGCTGCCGCCACCCCACGGGTGGGTGAAATCGTCCGGGAAGTCATTCGTATCATCGCTCATCACGACGATTGCGTGCCGCTCGCGGGAATACAACACCTGGAATCGTGGGCCGGCGTAGTATTTCGGTGCCTGATCGTGGAATTCGAGAACGGCATCGATCTCTGCCCGGACCTCGCGTTTGCACGCATCCAGGAGGACGGAGCGAACGTCGGCGGGGTCGTCATCATCATCAAGCTGTGCTGTGATCATCACGGATGGTTTCACATTAGCGTCAGGTAGACTGATGGTTTCTGTCCACCCGACACGGACCCGGATCGTTTTCATTGTTTTTTAATCCTTTCTTGTCTTGTCTTGCTGTTGAGCGGCCCGACCGGCCAGGTCGCACTACCGTCAACCACCTCTGCCGGTACCGGTTGCCGCTCGTGTTTCTGTGTCTTTTGCGTAAGCCGAGCCGTGTATGTGTCGCCTCACCGCACCTATTCGACTCCTACCTCTACCTCCGCCGGGTCGACGCACACCTCTATCTGCCCGTCGCGGCGGGCGATCAGCCCGATCTGCTCGAGGCGGGCGAGGTGGTGCGCGACGGTCTGCCGCGTGACACCTGCAGCCTGCGCGATTTCTGATTGTGTCTGCGTCTGGTCAGCGGCGACTATGCGGAGTATTTGCCGCGCCGTTTGCCCGATGTTGCGCAGATTTTGCCGCGCTTCTGCGCGTTCTCTGCGCTTCTGCGCGTTCTCTGCGCGTTCTCTGCGCCGTTGCTGCCTGGCAGCTTCGATGTCTGCCAGTCGCCGGCGGTGGTCGGCGCGGATGGCGATGACGGCCGTGCCGGCGAACGACAGGAGTGGAAACACCACCGGGGCATACACCGCGAGCCGGGGCGCGGTGTCGAGTAGAACGGTTAGACTGATTACGGCGATAAAGTAGACGCCCACCAGTGCCAGGCTGAGCGCAAGCGGGGCACTGGGGTCGGTCTTGCGTTTGCTGCGGTCGTAGTTCCAGAGCATCAGCGCGGTCGCTGTGGTCGCCAGACCAAGGCTCTCGATTGTGATCCCCGCGCTAACCGCAACCCAGATGGGCCATTTCAGGCGGTTATAAACCGCCTGGCCGACCAGGTACGCGGTTGGCAGCGGGGCGCCCCACGGCGCCACGCGGGCGATGATGTCTACGGCGGTGCTCTCGATATTCACAAGACACCACCACCTTCAACTACTTTACCGCAGCAACGGTGTCCAGCACCTCTGCGGCGTTGCTGGGCGGGGCGACGTCGTGCTCGCGCAGGGGTGCGATTTCAACGTATGTGAACCCCTGGCGCGTGATAATCACGCGGTGTCCCGCGACTGCTGCGTCGCAGAGACGGCCGAACATCGCCCGGGCGTCGGACAGCGATACATAGATTGTTGCTTTCTCGTTCATTCTGTCACCTCCTATTGCTGATATAGTGTAAGTGTGCTACGCGCGTATTGTACCATATTAACACCGCACTTGTCAAGTAAGTCCCTCGCGGCTTTCTCTCAAGACCCGGGCGGTTATGTGTTGACACGGCACGGTGTGTTGTTGTATAATAATGACACCATGATCGAGCTGCGGGACAGAATCATCGATCTGCGGCGCATTGACAGTGCGGAGTTGCAAGACAACGATGGCAACTGGCGCACCCACCCACTGGCGCAGCGCGAGGCGCTGGCGGCTGTGCTGGACGAGGTAGGGATTGTCAACGCGCTCATTGCATACGAAAGTGAGCGGCAGGGAGGCCTGACGCTGATAGACGGCCACCTCCGGGCGAATGAACACGCCGGAGTGTGGCCGGTTTTGGTTTTGGACCTCACCGACGACGAAGCGGACGTGGTACTGGCGACTCTGGATCCGCTGGCAGGGATGGCGCGAACCATACCGGGGGCGTTGGCGTCGTTGGTGGATGGCATCACCGACGTCTCTCCCGACGTCCAGGCGACGTTGGACGCTATTGCCAGGCAGGCGGACGGTGACATAGCGCACGCGATGGACGGTGACGGCGAGGTTGTCGAAGAGGGCGAGGCACGGGATCGTTTGGTGGCGGACTGGGAGATCGAGCGGGGCGCGGTGTGGTCTATCAGCTCGGCCTCGGTACGCGGCGGCGCGCATCGGGTAATGTGTGGCTCATCGCTAGAGCGCAGGGATCTCGATGTGTTGTTCGACGGTCGCGTGGCCGATATGGTGTTTACCGATCCGCCCTACGGCATCCGGTTCGAGCCGGAGGATAGGAAACTCCGTGCTCGCGGCCCGCGTCACCGGTTCGCCGGCGGCATCATCGGTGACGATCAAGAGTTCGAGCAAAAAAAGTGGCTGTCGGCTGTTGATTCTTACTACGCCGGCGCGATATACATCTGCGCTGCTAGAGACAGCTACCCGGAGCTGTGGACCTGGCTGCGGATCAGGTATGGCCGTCCGCCGACGGTCATCGTCTGGGTGAAAGAGATGTTCACGATGACCCGGCGCGATTACCATCACCAGCATGAATTCTTGTTCTACGGTGAGAGCGGTGATGCTGGTCAGGCGTTGAACGACGAGATGATGGACGCCGGCGGGGGGATGGTGTTGTACTCCTGGAATGCCCGCCGCCGGTGGCTGGCCGGGCGAGGGGAGACGGATTTGTGGTTCATCAGGCGGGTGTCGTTGCGTGAGTATGTACATCCGACACAGAAGCCGGTCGAGTTGGTCGAGCGAGCGATCACGAACTCCTGTCAGCGGGGAGGCGTGGTCGCCGATTTTTTTGGCGGGTCGGGGACAACGATGGTGGCGGCGGAGCGGACCGGGCGATTATCGTTGACGATGGAGCTGGATCCGCGTTTTGTCGCCGTCACGCTGAACCGCGCCCGCAGCCTGGGGCTGCGGGTCGAGCGGCTGTGAAATTCAGGAGGTAATGTGACAGAGAAGCGAAAGACACAGCACGGCTACCGTGATCGTATTGTCGAACTGGTACGTGTACACTCCTCCGATCTGCAGGACAACGAGGGTAACTGGCGCGTGCATCCCCTGGCGCAGCGCGAGGCGCTGGCCGGGATTCTGGAGCAAGTCGGGATCGCCGATGCTCTGCTGGCGTACAGATCGCAGCGCGCCGGCGGGGCTCTGGTCGTAATTGACGGTCATCTGCGCCGTGAATTCGGCGGTACCTGGCCGGTGTTGATCCTGGACGTCACCGACGACGAGGCCGATCTGCTGTTGACCACGCTGGATCCGCTGGCATCACTGGCGCAGATGGACGGGGATAAGATGCGCGAGCTAACGGAGCGTGTAGCACAATCGGCGGACGCGCGACTGCGGACGATGCTGGCCGATCTCGGTACAGAGGCCGAGTTGGCGGCATTTCGTGCCGCCGCCGCTGTGGAGAGTGGTAGCACGGACGACGCAGAGGTGCCGGACTACGTCGAGGCGGCGGATACGTTGCTGGAGAAGTGGGAGGTGCGATACGGCGACGTATGGAGTGCGTGCGACGGTGAGCATTTCATCATCTGCGGCGACTGCCGCGAGGCGGCGACGTGGGAGCGGCTGCTGGGAGCAGCGGGACTCGACAGTGTCAATGGTGTGATCACCTCCCCGCCATACGCCGAACAGCGGAAGAAGCAGTACGGCGGCGTGCCAGAAGGCGAGTATGTGGACTGGTTCGAGGCAGTTCAACGGAATATCCGCACGTGGCTGGCCGACGACGGTAGTTTTTTTCTGAACATCAAGCCGCATGCGGCACGAGGTCAGCGCGTGCTGTACGTGTTCGACCTGGTGCTGGCGATGGTGCGGAGGTGGGACTGGATGTTTGTCGACGAGTTGATCTGGTACAAAATCGGTCTCCCCGGCGGCTGGCGTAACCGATTGCGCAACTGCTTCGAGCCGATCTATCATTTCTCGAAGCAGCGGCAGATACGATTCTACCCGCGCAACGTGGGGTCGGAGGGCGACGTGCCCCGCTATCGCGTTCCGGGTAACTGGAATCCGAAGACAGGGAACGCCGGTATACCGCCGGCGAATCGCCGTGAGCGTGGAGTGGCGCGGCCGGGCAACGTGATCCAGGTGCATGTGAACCAGGAGGCGCTGCCGCACGCTGCCGTGTTCCCGGTGGCGCTGGTCGAGTTTTTCGTCAAACTGGCCTCGGAAGATGGCAATGTGTGGCTGGATCCGTTCTTGGGCAGCGGCACGACAATCGTGGCGGCGCACCGCCTGGGTCGGCGGGGGCTGGGGATCGAGCATCTGGCGAGGCACGTTGCCGTGTCGCTGGAACGGATGGCTGCGCTGGGCATGGAGCCGCGGCTGGAGCGGCGGGAGGAGAAGGAGGAGGAGTAGGTATGGCGCGGGGTCGGAAGCTGAAGCTGCACAGCGATGCGTATGGCTGGATGACAGATGAAATCCGCGAGTTGTTGCGCGCGATCCAGCCTCCTTGGGTTGGAAAAAAGCGGACGTCGGTCATCCGGCTGGCGTTCGCGGCGGCACAGAACAAACCACTCAAACGAGTATTCGACGATCCAGATGTGTGTTCGCGCAACGTCTGGTACACCAAGTGGTCGCGACAGCCGGACGTGCGGGCGGCGTTCGATGCGTGCGTTGCCCGCGTGCGTGAGTGGATCGATGAGGAGACGGCCGCCATCGAGGAACATTACCGCCAGGAGCGTCGCCGGGCGCTGGCTCAATACAGCGCGGCCGCGCCGGCTGCGCTGGCGACGGTGATGACCGACCGGGGCGAGCGGGGCGAGGCGCGGATCAAAGCGGCCGAGACGCTGATCAGGTTTGCAGATCCTGACGTGGCGGGCAAAGTCCGCACCGGCGGCGGGTTGAACGTGGATGTGGAGGTTGCCGATCTGGATGCGGCAATCGAGCGCGAATTACGTCGGCTGGCAGACGGCGGCGGTGTTGACGATGCGCCTGCTGTGGACCTCGATCCTGACAACGTCGGCGCCGGCTGCGCGGCTATGGCGGCGGACGCCGAGCTGGCGATAGCGACGGATGGCGACACCGGCGGATGACTGGAGGAGCTGGTCGCCGGAGCGGAAGCTGGCGTTGCTGGCGCGGTTGCGACGTCGCTGGCGAGCGGGGTGGTTCCCGCATCGCTCCGGTGTGGCGTATGATCCCGCGCAGTCAGCCGAGCTGGCACGATTTCATTCCAGCCGGGCGCGGTTTCGGCTCCTGGCCGGCGGCCGTGGGTCTGGTAAGACGGCCGCCGGTGCGCAGGAGGCGTTGCGTCGTGTCCGGCGCGGCTTGTCCGGCGCGGTACTGAATCCGGACTTTGAGAATTTCAAATACTCCACCTGGCCGGAGTTTCGGTTGTGGATTCCCTGGCAGCACGTCATACCCGCCGACCGGCGGATGGGCGAGGAGGGCTGGGAGCCACACCAACCGTTCGTGCTGCATTTCGACACCGGGGCCCGGGTGGTGTGCAAAGGCCTGCGGGACCCGGACGCGGCGCGGGGGCCGAACATCAACTGGCTGTGGTACGACGAGGCGGCCAGGGATCGGGACGGTACGGCCTGGCGGCTGGCGATTGCGTCTGTGCGGAAAGGGGACTCGCCGGCGGCGTGGTGTACGACTACACCGCGAGGCAAACGTCACTGGACGTATGAGTGGTTCGTGGATGCCGAACTGCCCCCCGACGCCGCCGAGCTGCTGGACGCGGCCGGCTACACCGGGCAGTTGTTCGAGTATTTTCGTATCACGATTCACGACAATCGCGAGCATCTCGATCCGCTGTTCTACGCCTCGATGCTGGCCTCGTACACCGGCTGGTTGCGCGATCAGGAGATCGACGGACTGTTCGTCGAGGGTTTCGGTACGCTGGCGCAGCGTCAGTGGTTCAAGATCGTAGACGCTGCCCCGGCAGGGCTGCGCTGGGTGCGGTTCTGGGACCTGGCGACGACGGAGCGTCAGTTGTCGCCCCGCTCCGGGCGGCGCGATGCGCATGATCCAGATTATACCGCCGGCGCGTTGCTGGCGCGGAGCGCGGACGGCAGGTTGTGGTTGCGCGACGTGGTGCGCGGGCAGTGGGCGTGGATGGCAGCGAAGAGCACGATTAAACAGACGGCGCTACTGGATGGCCGGGCGGTACCGATCGGGGTCGAGGCAGTGGCGGGATTCAGGACGGCAGTAGCGGAGCTGCAGGCCGACCGCGATTTGGCAGGCTATGTAGTGCGCGGCTATGGTGTCGAGCGCGACAAAGTAGCGCGGGCCAATCCTTGGCTGGCGCAGGCGGAGGCGGGCAATTTCTACCTGGTGCGCGGTGGGTGGAATCGTGCGTTTCTGGACGAGGTTGAGAGTTTTCCGGTCGGAGATCACGACGATCAGGTTGACGCCGTCTCCGGCGCTCTGGAGATGCTGGTGGCCGGGCTGGCATCGCGGTTGCCGGACCAGGCCGGGTTGAGGAAGGCGGGAGAGTGGGACTAGCCGGTCAGGCTGTGGATTTACTTACGTGATGCTGTAGAGAAAGAGCAGATCGGAGCAAGATCAAGAGAGGAGTGGCTATGGCGAGGTTGAATCCGTACCGCGAGATCGGAAGTACCGGGCGCTCGCAGTGGGGCGCAGAAATCAGACTAAGCGAGCACAAAACGCTGCGCGGTATGGCGGCGTGGCGGGTATACGAGCAGATGCGGCACGACGACGCAACAGGCACGATGATGTACCTCGCGCTGTCGTTGCCGATCCGCTCGGTGAGCTGGTCGTGCCGAGCCGGCGGCGACGGTCCGCAGGACGAGGAGGCCGCTCGGTTCGCGTGGGAGTGTCTGGACAGCATGTCGTTGTCGTTTTCGGACGTCATTGCCGATGTGTGCACGATGTTTGAGTTCGGTTGGTCGTTGTTCGAGATGGTGTTGAAGCGGCGCCGGGATGGGCGCGTGGGGTTCAAAAAGCTTGCCTTCCGGCCGCAGCTGACGCTGGCCGGATGGGAATACGCCGAGGACGGCGACATCAAGGCGATGAAACAGTACACGCCGGCAGGTGGTGTGGTGACGATTCCGCTTGCGAGGTCGTTGTTGTTCAGGACTACGCGCAACGGCGACAATCCAGAGGGCGTCAGCATATACAGATCGGCGGTACGTCCGTTCCAGTTCCGTCGCAAACTGGAGCGAATTGAAGGCATCGGGCTATACCGGCGCTGGGCGGGTTTCCCGCATCTCGTGCTGCCGGCGGGCGCCACCAGGCGGGGCGAGGTGGCGGATGGAGAAACATCGGATGAGGAGCGGGCCGAGCAGATGCTCCAGGCGATTTACGAAGACCGGATGATGGGCGCCTGCACCCCCGCCGGCTGGGAATTGTCGCTTGGTGGGCCGGAAGGGAACGTTGACAAAACGATGGGGGACACGATTCTCAGGAAAGATACGGAGATGGCGCGGGCCATCCTGGCGCAGTTCCTGCTGCTCGGCATGCGCTCGGTCGGAACGCAAGCACTGGCCGAGACGTTGCTGGACACGTTTGCGTTGTCGGTAGAGGCGTATCTGGAGAACATCACGCAGGAGTTCAATAGATACGCGATTCCGTATCTGTTTCGTTATAATGCGTTTCCGTCCGACACAGCGTTGCCGATTTTGACGCACACTTCTCCTCGCCGCGCCGATTTGGAGGCGGTGGGGCAGTATTTGTCGCAGTTGACCAATGTCGGACTGATCACGGCCGACGCCGACACGGAGGCGTTCCTCCGCTCGCTGGTTCCCGGTATGCCGGCGTCCGGCGGCGAGGCGCGAGGTGACGTTAGCGAGGGCGCAGAGGAGCACAGCAGTGTTATCATCGAGACGTTCGGCGGCGATGAGCGTGCTGCACAGTACCACGCGCTGGCAGACGCGAATGCTGCCGCACAGCGGCGCAACCTCGAGGCGCTATCCGACGATCTGGCGGGGGCGGTGGGTGAGATGGGGCCGGACACGACGGAGGAGGAGCTACGCTCGACGTTTGACGACATTGTCCTGGCGGCGTTGTTGGTGTTTCGCGAGCGCTCGATGCTCGACATCGGAGCGGCGTTCTGGCTGGCGTTTGGGATGGATTCCGGTGGCCCGGCGCAGCTGGCGGCGCTGCAGAACGAGGTCGCGGTGGCGGACTCCTGGCTCGGATACAATGCCGACGGGACGTTGCGACGTGTCAATCCCGCCGGGCGTCCGACGTTGTTTGGCGACATTGCGGGAACGCTGGAGGGTCGGATCGCGGCGATTCTGCTGTTGTTGAAAGACGGCCGCACCGACGAGGCGATGGCAGAGGTCGTGGGCGCAGTGCGGTCGGCGACGAGGGGCTACGCACGCGGGGAGCAGTATGCCGGGCACGTCTGGCACGCAGTGTGGGAGGGAGCGCGTCAGCGTGAGCTGTACGGCATCGAGACCGGCGCGGGGACGGCCTGGCGCTGGCGCTGGGTCAACGATCCGCTGGCTCAGCACTGTGCCGAATGCTCGGTGTTCGGCGCCGATCCGCCGGGGCGGGAATACGAGTCCTGGGAGGCGATGATGGCGATAACCGGAGGCGTGCTGCCAGGTCTGGGGACCGAGTGCGACGGCAATTGTCGCTGTCACCTGGAATGCGACGAATCCGGGGGGTGGGGATGGGCGTGAACGAACGCAGCACGGCGCGGACGGTACGTATTCCGACCGTCCTGGTGGCATTCGTGAATCGCGTGATGGCGCTCCCGCCGGGGATTCACACGATTCACATTGTCAAGGCCGGGCGGGGTGCCGCCGGGCTAATTGGCTGGGCTGTGACTGTTGGGGAACGTCTGGAGGGTGGAGTGGTGATCAACGAGCTTGGGGGCTCAGCAGGCGAGAACAGGGAGGTGGCGTCCTGATGAGAAGTGGCCGCTTGAGTGCCGTGGTGGCTGTGCTACTCACGAGGGGCTCCCCCCTCTGTGTCGGCTATATGCGGCGAGCATCTCCGCAGCCTCCTCCCGCGTTAGGGAGGGAACTGTTTTTACCCGCTCCATCCAGGCCAGGGCCTGGGCCGGTGACGCGGTCGGTGGTTCTTCGTTCCCGCTGCCGTACCACGCTGACAGGTAGGCAACGTCGAACTCGAATCCGTGCTCGCGCATTAGTGCGGCGGCTAATGCCGCCACGCTCGGCTTTCTCATTTCCATTCACCTTTCCGGGGGACCTTTCCCCCCTCCAGGGCGTCCGAGTGGTCGGGCGCCCTGGAGGGGGCCGGAGCGCGGTCGTCTGCGCTCCGGCGGCGGGTCTAGTAGCTGCGGGTGGTGCGCACGCAATCCTCGGCGGCAACCGTAGCCGCAATTGCGGCTACGGCTGACTCGACGATCTCGAGTGCTACGCGGGCATCGTCAATGCAATTGTTAGCGCTGTTTATCATAAGGGTTATGTCGGCTTTGTTGTTACTGTCGGATTTGGTGAGAATACTATCGCGCACCGCGTCGCTCAGGGCGGTGACAACGGCGCTGAGGTCGGCGATAGTATCGGCGGCGTCGTCTAATATCTCGCAAGATTCGTAAGCAATTGCTCCCGCGATAGTGAGGATAGCCTCGCGGAGCGAGGCTATGACGACGTCTTCGGCGATGCCGCCCGCGCTGCGGCTACGGCAGAGTGTATTGAGACCGTCAAGAAGTAAATCTGTTTTTTCGTTCATTATGCTCCTTTTATTGTACCACCAGCTTCTCGAGGTCCGCCAGGGCTTTCTTGGCGGCCTCAAGGGCATCGAGGAAGAACTCGATGCCTTCCTCCTCCATCTCGGTCCCTCGGCTGGCAAGGGCCAGCCCGGCGATCTCGGTTGCCTCGGTCAGTGTGTTTTCGATCTCCAATATCGTTACTGCGTTTCCCTTTCTCGCGTTTCCCTTCATTGTGCTCCTTTCTTTCTGATTTTCGGGGGCCTTTCCCCCTCCAGGGCGTCCGAGTGGTCGGGCGCTCTGGAGGGGGCCGGAGCGCGGTCGTCTGCGCTCCGGCGGCGGGCTGTTAACTGATCGAGCGGGCGAATCGTGCTATGTCTGCCAGCTCGGATGCGATGTGTGCAGCCGATCCGGCGTGTGCCCAGCTAGTTTCGTCTTCGAATAGGGTCGCTCTTATTTGCAACTGTCGCAACGCGTTCTCGATCTCGGTAATCGATGCGCGTGCTCTCTCTACCGCTTCGATTGTCTCCTTCGGGGCTGTCCTTTTTTCGCTCATTATACTCCTTTCTTTTCTTCTCTTCTCGGGGCTGTCGCCCCACCCTCGTACTACCATTATACCACATCTGTACATCTGTGTCAAGCTTTTTTGAACAATCTTAAGATTTGCCAATTTTTCGCGTAGTAATCACCTGCCCGACCACCATACCTACGCAACTCGGCCACCCGCACAACCCGGCCCTGGTCCGGCGGAGGGCTTTTCACGGAACAATTGAAATCAAACTGTATCTGAAGTTACACGACAGAGCTACCTGCGGCGAAATACTTGCAAAATGCTTGACAGGCAGATGGCGGTGTTGTATAATATCGACAACGGAATACAAAGCCCGGCACGAGCCGTGTGGCCGACGCGCCGGGGGACGCCAGGGCACGAAGCGAATACAGCGGACACAGCGGGCAGACTGATCAACTGATCAATGGTCTGCCCGCTTTTTTTGTTCTGAAGCAGGAGGCCAGGAGGCACGATGGAGAGAGTACTGTTCAGTCAACGCGACAAACGATGGAGCGACATCCACCTCGGCACGGCCGGCGGTATGTTCATCGGCGGTGCCGGTTGTCTGTTGAGCGTCTCGGCAGCGATGCTGCGCGAGACGTTTTCCGTGTCTGTGGACCCCGGCGTCCTCAACCGCTGGTTGTGCCGGAACAGCGGATACACCCACGGCAACCTGCTGGTGTTCGACGCACTCCGGCGTGCGGCGCTGGAGCTGGGCGGAGTCGAGCTTGCCGTTCGCGTCATTGACTGCGCAAACGTACCCGCCCCACTCGACCAGATAGACGCAACGCTGGACGGGGGGGGCGGTGTGCTGGTGCTGGTTGATTTCCATCCCGGCGGCGCGATACAACAGCACTGGATCAGAATCCTGGAGCGTGACGCGAGTGGTGGCGAAGCGGATTACATCGTGCACGATCCGTGGCTGCCGGCGGCGGTCAATCCGTACAGGCTGATGCCACGCTATGCGCATTACTCTTGGAGTTCGCCGGCGCGTGTGATATTCAGAATCGTGCTGTACCGGCAGGCGGGTGACGCCGGTGCGTTGCCTCCGGCCTCCAAGGCCGGTGCGGTAAACGAAGCACAGGAGAAGCTGTTTCTGAATCTGGACACACCGGGCGAGATTATGACGTTCACTACTGAAAGCCACGCCCCCGCCGACGCATACACCATCGCCTGCGGTGGCGGGTACTGTACTGTTACACATTCATAGACGAGAGGAGGATACAGATGGACTTTGGAACTATTGAGATCGGTGGTGTACCTGTGATGGCGCTGATCGTGGCGCTGGTGGCGCTGTGTCGCGAGTGGTTTGGACTGCGCGGCAACGCTCTGCGGATGCTGAGCGCCGGCCTGGGAGTTCTGTTCGGCGTGCTCTACCAGTTCTTGGCGGGCTGGCCGGCGGACGCGGAAGGCTGGGTGGTATTTGGCGTGCAGTTGCTATACGGCGTCATCGCCAGCGGCTTGGTGGACATCACACGCGACATTGTCGGTCGCGCTGCATCGTGCAGCGATAGCCGGTAGCCGGCCGGCCGGCGAGACGGCCAGGAGTAGACGGGAGGAGACGGGATGCCAGGCGACGGGGGTTTTCTGGTCGAGCGGGGGTTCATCGTCAATCTGTTCGCGCAGTCCGGTGACGCCGGCGGCTCGCCGGCGGCGCGGGCTTTGGCCGGCGAGCCGATCCTGATCATACCGCGAGGCACATTCCACCGGCTGGGTCGCACATTCACGGTGGACGACGGGGTGATCGCCGATTTCGTGGAAAACTGGCTGCATCGCGGTGAACGCGGCATCAGGCGTACACGGCTGGCGGTGGACACGGATCACAACGGCCGCGCGGTGGGTTGGTATGCCGACATCCTGCCGCTCGACGGCGGCCTGGGGGCGACGTTCACCTGGAACGACGCCGGGCGGCGTGCGCTCGAGGATGGCGAGTTCGCATACTTTTCGGCAACCGTCTACTGGCAAATAGTCGATCCGGTGACCGGCGAGGTCGTGCACAACCAGGTTGGCGGTGGCGCATTGACTAATTATCCGTTTTTCGGCGAAGAGACGGCGCTGTATTCCCTGCGCGTGGGGGGTGTTGGGAGTACGGCGCCGGTCTTTTTCGCCGTCACAAAAACCGAGGACGGTGTACAGTACCCGGCGCGGGCATACCTGGTGGTAGAGGACCCGGCCAAGCCGACGACCTGGCACTTGCGCGTGTACTCCTGGCAGGACGGAGAACTGCGGCCAGATCATCGGCTGATGGGTGCGGCCAAGGCGGCGCTGTTATCGCCGGGCGGCCACCGGGGCAATCGGTACACCGGGCCGCAGCGTGAGGAGGCGATCCGCAAGCTGCGGGCGTTGTATGAATCAGAGGGTTTGGAATTTAGAGCAAAAGGAGGCAGTGTTATGAACGAGAACATCACGCTGGAGCGACTCGGCGACTGGTTGGTGGGGTTGTTCTCCCGCCTGCCGCCGGTCGACGACGGCACCGGCGGCGGCGAGAGCGATGCCGGCGGCGGTGGCGACGAGCGGCTTGTGGAGTTGTCTACTCAAATTGACAGTCTGCGCGAGCAGTTCGAGCAGGTAGTCGAAGAGCGGGATCAGTACCGCCGGCAGATCGAGGAGCTGCGCGGAACGGTGGCGCAGGTGCAGGACGAGCGAGATGCCGAGCGGTTTGCGCAGATGGTGCGGAGCGAGTTCGCGCATCTGCCGACGACCGCCGACGAGCTGGCGGCTCACATCCGCTGGTTGCACGAGACGGATGTTGCCGGCGATGACGGCACTCAGGTGCACGCGGAGTTTTTCTGCGAGCTGTTGCGGCGAGCCGATGCCGAATTTGCACGCGCCTTCGCCGAACGCGGTCACGGCCGCGTCATCAGCGGCGGGGCAATGCAGGCAATTGACAGCGCGGTAGCCGAATACCGCAAAGAGCATCCCGACGTTGACTACGACGTGGCGCTCGGTGCGGTGCTGGCGCTCAAGCCGGAGCTGTTCGCCGCCTACGAGGATGAACGGGAACGAGGAGGTGTGTGATGGCTGTTGAAGCTCAGGGTGCGTATATCCTGCGGTCGTGGCCGGCGGGCGAGGATTTGTCGGCCAAACAGTTCAGGTTTGTAAAACTGTCGTCCGGCACTGTCGTGGCGTGCGCCGCCGCTACCGACATCCCGGTCGGTGTGTTGCAGAACAAGCCAACCACCGGCAGGGCAGCGGAGGTCTGTGTGTTGGGACCGACGAAGGTCGAGGCGGACGGTGCAATCACGGCCGGCGGGCTGAT
>Ga0190359_1000103_pt1 | contig 53004 bp, 41 predicted proteins | sample 48721823_MG_FD_161269 | JGI IMG/M metagenome (GOLD analysis project Ga0190359, IMG submission 161269) | Hydrothermal vent microbial mat bacterial communities from Southern Trench, Guaymas Basin, Mexico - 4872-18-2-3_MG | ecosystem: Environmental > Aquatic > Marine > Hydrothermal vents >...
CTCCCATACTTTTCTGAAATCCATAAAAAGAGGCGGATTCCCTCCGCTGAGAAAAGTAAAGAAGAGCATGGTCAATAATCCCTGAACATCTGCTTCAGTAGCAAACGGAACAACGGTTTTGGGCCCCTGATGATCAAAGTCAGAATTAAACAGGGATTCCATTACGTCGGCAACCGGCAATGGTAGTCCACGCCGATCAGATCCCCATTCAAGCTGCGACATAAAACCACCCCCGACCGCATCCAACTCTTTCATCAGATCCCTGGTTATCAGATACATTGCCAAACTTTGATTGAAGCGTACGTTTTGATCCTCATTCTTGATCTCCACCTCTCCGAATTGAGTATCAATCCAATGTCTTAAGGTATTTAATTCAGCGGCATCGTATGCTTTTTTCTGTAACATATCAGCCAATAGTTTCATATCCAGTCTTGTGATCTCCAAACCAAAAGTATTCCGGGTTGGAATAACATGTTGAAGGGCTGTCTCCATACCCATACTGTCATGACCAAAGATTACCACACGCCGGCCCTTCAGATACTGAAAAGAGACCGCTCCATAAAGCCAATTAACCAATTCGGTGAATGTATGATCGCTCATTTCAGGTTGCAATCCGGTATCCGGCCAGCTTCCCACGTTAATATGCATCAGGCGGCCATATTGAGCAATCGCACCCGAAACCGCATGGGTAAAAACCACTCCCGGTCTGGGAGCACTGTTACCACAGGTAAAATTCAGCGGTGTATCTTTAGGAAAATGTGCCAGAAGGGAGATCAGTGTTAATTGCGGAAATGCCCATGTATCAGGCAGACCCACCAGAATATTCACTCCGTGATTAAGAAAAGCCGTAGCTACCGTATCAGCCTCTCGTTCTGAATCAATCAACAGATCAGAATAAACCACCTGTACGGAAGTTCCGTCAGGCAGTTTTACCGTTCCGGCCAACCGTTCCGCATGAATTTTAACAATGTTCGCAGCCCTTATACGGGAATTTTCATCAATTCTCGGATCACAAGTTGCAAAAACCCCGATTACCGGTCCGGAATATTTTTTCCCGGATTCGTATTTGATGCGTATCGCTTTCATGAATATTTTTTCTTTCCATTAAAAACCCGATAAAAATACTGAAATTAGGGGAGATTATTCCATTCAACCGTATGAAAAGACAACTGATTGTAAGTCAAGACGGATCGCATACTTATTATATCCCTGAGCTTCGGGAGCATTATCACTCTGTCTATGGTGCCATCCGTGAAAGTCGTCATATTTTCATCCTGAACGGGTTACAAACCATTACGACATCTCCGGTTCGTATTCTCGAAATCGGTCTGGGTACCGGTCTGAATGCCTTGCTTACCTGGCAGTATGCGCAGGATCACCGGCTTAAAGTTTATTACACCGGTATTGAAAAATTTCCGCTTTCAAACAGAGAAACGGACGTTTTAAATTATTCTGCTTTATTGAGGCTTAGTCCCAGAATATTTACTGAATTTCATCAATCTCCATGGAACCAGCATATTACAACCAATCCGTTTTTTAACTGGATCAAGCTGAAGACCGATCTGGTAACTTTCGAGCCCTCTGAACGTTATGATCTGATCTATTTCGATGCTTTTGCTCCGGAGGTCCAACCAGAGCTCTGGACTGAAACGATATTCAGACGTCTTTATCTCTGTTTGACTAAAGGAGGAAAATTGGTTACTTATTCTGCAAAAGGCTCGGTTAGAAGGGCCTTAAAGAGTGCCGGGTTTGTGGTGCAAAAGCTACCCGGCCCACCGGGGAAAAGAGAAATCACCTGTGCCACCGAACAGACGATATCATCTGATTATCGTTCTCTCTGATCCGGAGTTAAATCGGTGATTGTAATTAAATAGTTACCCGCAGCGCCAGGAAAATATTTCTCCCGGGGGCAGCAATACCCGAGGAATAGGGCCTGTAGCGAATGTCCAAAATGTTTTCCACACCGGTATTCAGTTGAATAAATGGTCTGATCTGGTAAGTTCCGGCAAAGTTGAGTGTGATCCAGCCGGGTGAATACGGCCTGCCTGATTCATCCACTGCATACATATAGGGTTTGGCTATTTCGGATGGAGGCATCTGTTCATAAGGTTTCTCTCCATTATAGCGGCTGTACAAATCCAGTCTGATTTTAGAAGCACGGTAGATTATATGTGTGGCACCGAAAAGCGGAGCGGCATGCCTAATGGGCATCCCGTCAGAATCATGCCCTCTCGTAGCAGTCAGACTTGATTTCAGCGACAAACCATCATATATATTCCACTGAAGAGAGGAGGTTACTCCATACACCCAGGCACGGTCTGCATTAACCAACGCTTCAACCTGACTTAATTCACCTTCATAGAGAATCGAATCCTGTCCGTTAAACAGGAACGGACGGCGCACCATGGCGTTCCAGAGCCAGGAGTAGAAACCGGTGATCTCGAGCCTGAACCGGTCATGTGCCTTCCAAACCAAACCCAGATCAGCATTGGCTACATATTCAGGTTTCAATCCTTCATTGGGAACGATTACCCGGCCGGGTTCGGAGTCAAAAACCTTACCCACATCATCCACATTAGGAGCCCTGAAACCGGTTGACAGATTCATATTGAGCCTCAAATTGGTAAAAGGATGATACACAAGCCCGGCACTGCCATTCAGTGCTCCATGATTTATGCGGATCTCATCAAACGGGAAATCGTAGAAAGTCTTATCTGCAAATTTGGCATCCAGATGAATAAAACTGGCTCTCAGTCCGGTGATCAGATCCAAATAGTCAGACACCCTGTTTTTGTATCCTCCGTAAAGACCTGCCATTCCATAAAAAGATCCCCCATCAGGATACCTGGATGATGCGGGTTTCAATTCTCCGCTAATAATATTCCGACTGACACCTATCGAAAAAACCCGATTGGTGATTAATTCGGTCCCGTAAAATATTTCCTGCTCTGTACCTTTAAATTTTTTATTCGCATCCACATTAATACTAAAAATATCCAGACATTCATTCCGGTCTTTTATCCACTCTTCGTTAAGTTTCCGGTTGTGACGGCTTTCATTGTAATCCTGATAGGCCAATGTGATACTTAGCCGGTCAAAAAAGCGTGTGGTATCCGTAATTTCAGCACCTAACCTATGAAATATCCACTTTTGAGGTCCGTAATACCATTCACCATATTTTGGCTTGCCGTTTTTGATTTGATACAATCGGTCGTATCGTGGAATATCAGATGTAGTGGAATAATGCAGTGCATAAGTCAGATTAAAATGATCTCCCGGACGAAAGCGAAATTTCTGGGTCATATTGATCTGACTGTACCCGGATTGAATTTGCCGGTTAGGGTCAGGATTTCGGATAATTGAATCCACTCCGTTGAAGGTAGATACATAAAAAGGTCTTTCATACTCAGGATGACCGTGCGTTCCCATTCGCAAATTGTCATAATCAGAAAAACTGATACTACTTAAAAAACCCCATTTGCGGGTTCCATAACTAAAGTCGAGGTGTCCGGTTTTCTCAAAGTTTGCAGAACTAAAGCGTGTCAGGGCATTTAATTTCGGATAGGGATGGTCACTGGTTGACAGCTTTACTTTACGTGAATGAAAATCCATTACACCACCAATGGCATCACTGCCGTAAATCATAGAACCCGGACCGAAAACAATTTCTGAATTATCCATCAGGTGGGGATCCAATACAATCACATTTTGAAGATTACCCGATCTGAAAATAGCATTATTCATCCTCACACCATCCACTATGATCAACACCCGGTTGGCAGCAAATCCGCGAATCATCGGGGATCCGCCACCCAACTGACTTTTTTGGATAAAAACCTGGTCAGAGATAGAGAGCAGGTCTGCAGTGGTCTGTGGATTATAAAAGCTAATCTCTTTAGCCCGAATAGCTTCGATTTTATTTGGGATCTCCGTTTTATTCTGTTCCCATTTGCTGGCTGATACGACAATCTCACTAACCTTAACCAGGTTTTCTTCTAATTTAACGATCCCCTTTTGCAAGTTTATTTCATCCAGTGTCAGTCTCTGTTTTTTATAGGATGGGTGTTGAAAAGTCAACGTATCTCCTCTAGTAAAAATCCGGAGATTTGCCACACCTTTTTCATTAGTCAGCACAGCATGTGAAGAGCAAAAGATAAATACGTCCGGCACCGGTTGAAGGTCGGTCAGATCAATCACCTTTACCTGTTGAGCCAAAAGAAGAGAAGCAGATATAGCCAATAGCCATAATGTAATCAATGTTCTTTTCATGATGGGGGGCGTTATAAGTACCGAAAGGTCATACATGCAAAATCCATACCAGAAAGAGAATCAAAAAACGAGACTATCTCAGTCGCTCAGGTATTTTTTCATCCGGATTTTCCCTGGCAAAACTTATCCAGTATTCTTTAATGGTTCGCTTAACCTCCCGGTGCAAAGAAAAGATTCCGATCAGGTTTGGAATGGTCATAAATGCAATAGCAATTCCAGAAAACGTCCAGATGATTGTAGTATCTGTAAAAGAGGCCAGAAAGAAACCAACCACATAGGCAATACGGTACCAGAATACCGATTTTGATCCGAACAGATAGGTCATGGCACGGTCGCCATAATACGACCAGGAAATGGCAGTAGAAAAGGCAAACAGAAGCAATCCAATGCTTACTATGTACTTACCAAAGTCACCCAGCCATGTTTTTTTAAAAGCTTCGGTAGTCAGGGGGGCACTATGCAATAAAGAGCGGCCTGTCATCTCAAACGGAATGGTTTGTGAGAGAATGGCACCATGAGTTACTATTAAATCCCCGTTCAGGGGTTTACCTTCAGAAGTAACCCTGATATTTTCGGCGACCGAGCGGGCATGCAGGATGGTGAGTGGGTTAGTGATTTTTCCGTCCACAACATGAAGATTTCCGGTGAAAAGCGGAAGGGTATCCCTGCGGTTCATAAAATCGGATAATATTTTCATATCCGCTTCATTATGATCATCAAAGACCCGGTCAAGCACTTCGATATCGGCCATTTGAAAGGTATTGGGCAGTTTCTGTTTCCACACTCCTGATGAGAGGATGACCATACCGGTAAGCATACAAATAATTACGGTATCGATAAAGGGCTCAAGAATAGCTACAAGTCCCTCTGACACCGGTTCGTGGGCACGTGCAGCCGAGTGTGCTATAGGTGCGGAGCCCTGCCCTGCTTCGTTAGAGAACAGCCCCCGGTTCACCCCTCTGTTAAAGGCAAAAGCAAACCCGGCACCAAGAAAACCACCAACCGCTGCAGTCCCGGTAAAGAGGTCTCTGAAAATGGAAATAAAGCTGGGTATGATGTTATTTGCATTGTAGGCTAAAACCAGTATGGCTCCCAGAAAATAGATCAGGGCCATCACGGGGACCAGTGTGGAGGTTACTTTAGCAATTCTTTTAATACCGCCGATAATCACGAAGGCCAGCAGTACAGCCAATATCCCCCCTGTAATGATCTGTTTCAGGCCAAAAGTGGCAAAGACCGAATTGGAGATACTGTTAATCTGCGGAAGGTTACCGGTACCAAAAGAAGAGATCACGGTAGCAGCTGCAAAAAAAGCACCCAGCACATAACCAAGTTTTATGACCTTTCCATTTTTAAGTTTGACATTCAATCTTTTACGCATGTAATACATAGGGCCTCCCGAGACCTGTCCCGATTTGGTAAAATCACGGTATTTATGCGAAAGCGTTACCTCAACAAATTTGGTACACATCCCGATCAAAGCAGTCACCAGCATCCAGAAGAGAGCAGCCGGACCACCCAGGTGTATGGCAAAAGCTACTCCGGCAATATTTCCTGTTCCTACGGTTCCGGATAATGCCGTAGTCAGTGCCTGAAAATGTGAAGTATCTCCCTTATCCGTATGCTTATCATATTTACCCATCACCACCTTAAGGGCATGACGAAAGTATCTCACCTGCGGAAATTTCAGATAAAGGGTAAAAAAGAGTCCGACACCCAGCAATAAAAAGACAAACCACCGTGCTCCACCGATGTGGCTATCCAGCATTAACAAGAAATCATTAACTTTTTGCATGAAGTAAGCGCATTGGAATTTAGATCGGGTAAAAATGAGATAAATTCTTTTAAGCTACAAATGAGCCGGCAATGTTTGAAAGCATTGCTAAAAATCCAGAAAGACGACTGTGACTCCTGTCCCCCCAATCCTGATATCTTCATCCCGGTATTCTGTTACCAGGTCAACTCCTGAAAGATAGTCACGTATTAATTGACGAAGAATGCCATCTCCTTTTCCATGAATGATACGCAAATCTGAATGTCCTACCATAATTGCTTCATCAATAAATTCAGTAACTTTTTGCAGGGCATCTGCAGCCCGAAGGCCTCTCACATCCAATTGGGGAGAAAAAGTCAATTTTCTTTTTTCGAGATCTAATCCGGAACTTCCCGGGTGGTGGAATTGACCACCCGAATGGCGTTTGAACTCCTCTTCAGAGACCGGGATCACTTTTTCAGGATTAATAGTGGTAATCATCTGGCCAATTGAGATCATCAGACTTTCATTACGATGTTCCAGCACCTCCCCATAGAGGTCCCGATCTTCAATTCGGATTTTCTGGCCGGGCTGAAATTGCATGACAGTCCGGGATTGTTCTTCAGGCTGTTCACCGGCAGATTCCAATTTCTTGAATTCATCTCTGACGGTAGTCACATAATCATTCAACTTCTTTCGGGCAGTACGGGAAATTGCTTTATCAGCCTGACTTTCGCGGATTTCCCGTATGGTCTTTTCAATACGTCTGTTAATTTGAATCAGCATCTCTTCAGCGCGTTCTTTAACCTCCCTGAGCTGGTGTTTGCGCTCCTTAGCCACTTCTTTCAGAAGTTCATCATATTCATGATGTAACTGTTCGATCTCTTTCTCTTCCTTCTTTATTTTCTGTCGCTTGCGTTCCCAGTACCGTTTATCTCTGGCGATCTCACGCAGGTTTTTATCGAAGCGAATATGTCCGGATCCTACCAGTTCTGTAGCTTTTTCAAGCACTTTTTCAGGCAGTCCGATTGTACGGGCGATTTCAAAAGCAAAAGACCCTCCCGGTTTTCCGATATCCAGCTCAAATACCGGTTTCATTTTCCGGGTATCAAAAAGCATTGCACCGTTTACCACTCCATTTGCTACCGTTCCGAAATGTTTCAAATTGGCATAATGAGTAGTCACGACTCCAAAAGCCTGTGAGTCTACAAGTTTCTCTAAAATAGATTCAGCTATTGCACCTCCCAGTTGTGGTTCTGTTCCGGTACCGAATTCATCGATCAGGAAAAGCGTATCCGGATGAGCTTTCCGTAAAAAATTTTTCATATGAAAAAGGTGGGAACTATAGGTACTTAAATCATTATCAATGGATTGTTCATCCCCAATATCCATAAGAAACTGAGTAAAAATTCCTGAAGAAGAGCCCTCTTTCATCGGAGGAAGCAATCCGAACTGGATCATATACTGAACCAGGCCCACTGTTTTCAGGCACACCGATTTTCCTCCGGCATTCGGACCTGAGATGATCAACACCCTTTCTGAGTGGTTCAACATGATATTTTGAGGGACCACTTTCCTGCCTTCCTTTTTATATACCAGTAAAAGCAATGGATGTCGAACCTTTTTCCATGAGATCCCCGCCTCTTTACTGATCACCGGCATCACACCTTGCCATTGCATGGATAGCCTGGCCCTGGCCCGGATATGATCCAAAGCGCCAAGCACTTCATTCCAATGCAGCAGGTCTTCAAAATAGGGTCTGAATGCAGTAGTCAGTTTCACTAATATCTTCACAATCTCACGCTGCTCGGCACGTTCAAGCTCCCCAATTTCATTATTTATCTCAACCAGTTCAACAGGTTCCACAAAAGCAGTTTTACCGGTGGCGGATTCATCGTGAATAAGGCCTTTAATCTTACGTTTGTGGGTAGCAGGCAGAGGAATGACCAATCTTCCTTCACGTAATGTTGCCTGGGTATCTGAATCGATTATCCCCTCTTTCCTGGCATAGGTAATGATTTTCGACATCTGCTTTGAAAGAGATATCGTGAGGCTGTGCAACCTCACTCTGATCCGTTTCAGCTCAAGTGAAGCCTGATCACGCACTTTTGCCTGGCGATTAAAGACCTGATCAATTTTTTCATGAATAACCGGGGAGTACGCAATAGCAGAAATCCATGCCTGTAGTGCCTGCAGGTCACCGGAGTTTTTCTCCTTAAAAAACTTCAGCAATTGTCTGATACTCACCAATAATTTTCGGATCTCCATCCACTCTTCAACATCCAGGCAGGTTCCTTCAGGCTCTTTCTGCTTCAAGAAACGAGCAATATCCACAGCTGCAAGATCCGGAAATTTCATATTCTCTTTGAGGATCTTAACAAACTGATCAGTTTCAGCCAGTCTGGTTTTCACGGATGCCGGATCATATACCTGTTCGATCTCTCTGCTCAATCGTTTCCCAACCAATGTGTCTGATTGATCTTCAAGAAGTTTTCGGATTCGTAAAAATCCAACCTTTTCTTCAAAATTTTCGGGATAAACCAATTCTTATGCGGTTTTGCAGCAAATTTAACAAAACCAATGGTTAAGATAACAGTTTCTCTATCGCATCCAGTAACAGAGCAGGCTTAACCGGTTTACTTACTGTGTCCTGGCAGCCTGCTTCCATGGCTTTCCGGGCGGCTGCAGATCCTTTAAAAGGCACCAGAGCGACAATCTTTCTGTGTATTCCTTTTCTCCGGATACCAGCAATAGAATCATTGAATGAAGCATCCGGCAGGTCACTGTCAAGAATTACCAAATCAGCCGGAGCATTATCAGCAAGGTAATTAAGTGCTTCTTTCAGATTACGGGTCCAGACTACATGCCATTTTTTCGGTCGCATCACCATTTCTAAAAAGAGATAACTCATCTCATCCGGTTCAATAATCAGGATAGTTGAATGTTTCTCTTCAGGCTCCGGCATCTCCGGTTTATTGACCTCTGTATCATAAATCAGTCCCGGTTCAACCGGAGTCTCCTTAGGTAGCTCAACCGGTTCATGCCCGGGTTTTGCTTCAGGTTCAACAGGTTCAGCTTCTACAGGAGCCGTTTTGACAGATTCCTGAGGAGGAGGTTTGAGTTCCAGATCAGCTGTCGCAGGCTCTCCTTCAGGATGAAGAATCTCTTCATACTCTTTCAGTGGTGTTTCAGAAGGCATATATTCAGTACCGGGTTGATAAGGAACTGTAAAGTAGAAAGTTGAGCCTTTACCCAGCACAGATTCCACCCAGATCCGTCCCCCCATCAACTCTACGAAGCCTTTACTAAGAGAGAGCCCCAAACCGGTTCCTCCATAATCCTGTCGGGTACCCGTAAATACCCGCCCAAAACGTTCAAATATCAGCGATTGTTTTTCATAGGGAATTCCGATACCGGTATCTTTTACATAAAACTGAATATATTTATCCTCCACAATATCATATCCGTATTCTACAAAACCCTCTTCGGTAAACTTAACCGCATTATCCAGCAAATGTTGCAAGATCTGACGCAATCTCGTACCATCCAGAATAGCTGTAATATTTTGTTTATCAGTCGGTATCTTCAAAGATAATTGCAGTTTACTGTTCCCGGATTCTTCAATATATTCATTATAGTAAGTGTACAATTCGGTCATCACCTGTTTCAGAAGCACTTGAGCAACACCGGGCTCGATTTGATTGGCATCCAGTTTTGAAATGTCAATAATATCATCTATCAATTGAAGCAGGTTGTTACTGCTGTTGCGAATATGCTGAATAAACTCTGCCCGTTCCTCTTCTGAAATTGCCGGATCATTCAGCAAGTTGGAAAATCCAACGATGGCATTCATAGGTGTCCGTATCTCGTGGGACATATTAGCCAGAAATGCCGATTTTAATGTATCTGCTTCTTCTGCTCTGTTTTTAGCCTCTTTTAGTTTCAATTCAGTGAGCTTCAAAGAAGTTATATCATGAAGAATCAACATTTTACCCACCAGGGATCCTTTATTATCTATAAGCGGACTAATACTGAGATCGAAATAAAATTGCTTATCAGCATGATGAATAGACACTTCCTGGTGCCTCCGGGTGGGGTAGCGGATATTATCGATCAAATCAGGATAAGGAGCCATAATACTGACTGCAGGGGTATTGATGGCGCGTAAAGCAGAAATCCTGAGAATACTCTGGGCAGCCGGATTGATATCCACGATCCAGTCGTTCCGGTCTAAAACAATTAATCCATCTGCCATTCGCTCCAATATTACCTGCCGGGCAACCGAGATCAGGTTTAAGAATTTTTTATAGAATAATCCCCAGGCCAGTAATGATCCCGATAATACAAATGCAAAAGGAGCAAGATCAAGTTTCTCAATCGGGCTCACCCTGAAAATAAAGGTAATGTTGCCAATCCACGGTACCAGTACACCCAGGCTGAGCAACACCGACTGCCGCATATCCATCTTGGGGTTTCGGTTAATATGGCGGATGACCAGCACGGTCCCTATAATAAAATAGGTAAGTGAATAGGCAATATGAATGAAAGTCCAGGCCCGTCGCTCAAAATCCCAGGTGTATGGAGTGGATAAACCGAAAAATCTATGATGATTAAACAATAAATTCGGGGCCACATCCAAAGCTGCCATGGCAAACAGTACCAGTGGCGGTAAAATAAGGATTGATATCATTCCGGGAGAATTCCATCCTTGCACCTGAGTGTAGGTCAATGCATAGATCAGCCAGAAAAAGGGTAAAGCTACAATAGTCAGATATTCAATAACCATCAGAACCCGGTAGGCATTCACATCCTGAACCAGTAAACCCGAACTGTAAAATATCATCCACAGCGTCATAGTCAGCATCAGGAAAAAGTAGCTGTTCCCGGCGATACTCCGGCGGTTTACCCACCCTATAATAACCATTACCACTGAAACAACAGCCAGCAATAACAATGGCAAAACATATTTCCAGGCTAATGATATTTCAATAGTTTCCATTATTCCAAATTTCGGCTGTTTCTTCCATACTCCGGACAAATCCCTGTCTGATCCCAACTCCCATTAAAGAAGGACAGGATTTGGCAATACCCCACAATCTCCTGTTTATCAAACCGATATTTCATAAACAAATAAAATAATCATCCTTAAACTACGGGCACATGATTACTTATGCCCTATATACTGCCAATTTTAGTGCCAAATCGGATAGTTACGGGTATAGCTGAAGGTAATCTTATGAGCGGTTAACTCTTTTCAGGCTTAGTTGGATGCGGTTTCTGGAGAGATCAACTTCAAGCACTTTAACCTGAAGCTGTTCATGCAATTTAACCACTTCAGCGGGGTCTTTAACAAAGCGGTCGGCCATTTCGGAGATGTGCACGAGTCCGTCTTGTTTGACCCCGATATCTATAAAAGCTCCGAAACGGGTAATATTTGTTACGATACCCGGCAGGATCATACCAGGTTTCACATCTTCTATGGTTTGCACATCCTGAGAAAATTCAAAGAATTTAATTCTTCCTCTGGGATCGCGCCCGGGCTTGGCCAGTTCAGTCATGATATCCTGCAGTGTCGGGAGACCGACCGAATCATCGGTATATCTGGATAATTCAACCATCTTTCTTTTCCCTTCGTCTGCAATCAGTTCAGCCACTGTGCATTTCATATCAGAAGCTATTCTTTCAACAAGGGCATAACGTTCAGGGTGAACGGCTGTATTATCCAATGGATTCTCAGCCTGGCTAATACGCAAAAATCCTGCAGCCTGCTCAAAAGCTTTTTGGCCCAATCTGGGAACTTTCAGTATCTCTTTTCTTGATTTCAGAGGACCGTTCTGACGGATATACGCCACAATATTTCCGGCCAGTGCCGGACCCAGTCCTGACACATAGGCCAGTAAATGGGGACTGGCCGTATTGATTTCCACACCTACCTTATTAACACAACTGATCACTACCCGATCCAGGCTTTCATGAAGTTGTTTCTGGTCAACATCGTGCTGGTACTGACCCACACCGATTGATTTGGGGTCAATCTTAACCAGTTCTGCCAACGGATCCATTAATCGTCTTCCTATTGAAACAGCACCTCTCACAGTCACATCATAATCAGGGAATTCCTGGCGTGCAACATCAGAAGCAGAATAGACAGAAGCACCGTTTTCACTGACCACATACACTTCAACATCCCGGTCAAACCGGATATAATTCCGGATAAATTGTTCGGTATCCCTACCGGCTGTACCGTTTCCGATGGCGATCGCTTCAATTTTATAAGCATCTACCAATCCCTTAATTTTACGTGCCGCCGGGCCCACCTCTCTTTGCGGCAGATGGGGATAAACAGTTTCATTATGCACCAGTTGTCCCTGAGGATCAAGGCAGACAATTTTACAGCCGGTCCGGTATCCCGGATCAATGGCCAGAATGCTTTTCTGGCCAAGCGGCGGCATTAACAATAATTGTCGCAGGTTTTCTGCAAATACAGAAATGGCAGCTTCATCAGCTTTCTCCTTGTAAATAGCACGATATTCATTTTCAATAGATGGTTTGAGTAACCTTTTATAGGCATCCGGAATGGCTATTTGAAGCTGTACTGCGGATGCGGAATTACGATGAATGACCATCTCTTCTATTAACCGTACCGCCTTTTCTTCATCCGGTTCAATCGAGAGGTGTAATAATTTTTCACGTTCTCCCCGAAGCATGGCCAGTAAGCGGTGTGACGGACATTTGTTAAGATTTTCGGAAGAATCAAAATAATTCACATACTTACGCCCTTTGTCCTCTTTTCCCCTGATTATCTTTGAGCGGATTATTGCTTCACGTTCAAATAATCTCCTGATGCGTTCTCTTACCTGGCGATTTTCATTGATCCATTCGGCTGCTATATCACGGGCTCCGGCCAATGCCTCTTCGGCACTTTTCACCTGATCATTTAAAAAGTCTTCCGCCCGATGTTCCAGATCCGGAATATTCTGGCCCATTATCATCCGGGCCAGCGGTTCAAGTCCCAATGACCTGGCAATGGAAGCTCTTGTTTTTCGCTTGGGCTTATATGGCAGATAAAGATCTTCAAGCAGGGTTAAAGTGTCTGCTTTATTAATCTGCTCCTCGAGTTCAGGGGTTAGTTTTTCCTGCGAACGGATGGTTTCAAGAATGGTTTGACGCCGGGCGTTGAGTTCAGTGAGTTTAACGGATAATTTCTCTATTTCAAAAAGTTGTATTTCATCCAGAGTTCCTGTTTTTTCTTTGCGGTAGCGACTGACAAACGGGACGGTAGCTCCCTGCTCAAACAGGTAAAGTGAGTTTCTAACCTGCCACTCCTGTAAATTTAACCGGCGGGCAATAACAGATACGTCTGTTTCATTCATCATGCAGTCTCTTCTGAGCGTTTAACCGTAAGTACCCCTTTAACTTTCTTGACTCTTGCCATAATCGTCTCTAAGTGAGATCTGTCAGAAACCACTAATGTAAGAATTCCCACAAACATTCCATCCCTGGATGAAATATGCATAGCCCGCATCATTACCTTAAGATCAGATGAGATAACCTTGCTGATTTGATTGACTATACCAATATCATCCAATCCCGATACTCTGATATTCACAGTGTATTCAGCAGTATCCGAATGGGTTGAGGTCCAACTCACCTTCACGATCCGGTAAGGATATCGCTGAAACATTTGAGGGGCATTCGGACAGCTGGTACGGTGAATTTTGACCCCGTCCTTCACGGTTACAAAACCAAACACTTCATCTCCGAAGATCGGGTTACAACATTTAGCCAGTTTATAATCTACCTGCTGCACTGCTTCATCGATCACCAGGTAATCCTCCTGACCCTTAATTGTTTTACTGAATCCTTCAATCGAACGGGAAACAAATGATTTCTCCTTCAGGTATTCAGCCGGATCCTTTTGCTTTAGATATGTTCTTAAAGAACTCAGATCCAATTTATTGTCAGCTATTTGCTGATAAAGATCCAATGAACTTTTCAGGTGAAACCGGTTAACTAATTTATGAATGGTAGTTACGTTGTAACGGACTTTCCACTGTTCGAGTTTACGCCTGAGAATCTCCTTCCCTTCATCTGCATCCGCATACTGCGATTCTCTCAACATCCTTTTAATGCGTGACCTGGCTTTTGAAGTCACCACAATATTCAGCCAGTCTGTTTTGGGCCTTTGGTTTGGAGAGGTCAGTATTTCCACCATATCTCCATTCACAATTTGCTGCCGGATAGGTACAATTTGTCCGTTAATTTTAGCTCCCGTGCAATGATACCCCACATCGGTATGTACGCCAAAAGCAAAATCCAGAACCGTGGCTCCCTTCCTTAATTTAAGCAGGTCACCCTGGGGTGTGAACACATAAATCTGATCAGAGTAAAGCTCATGCTTGGCCCGGTTGTTTCCTGATAAAACAGCGTCATCCTGCTGTTCAAGGGCCATACGTAACACTTTCAGTATATCTTCATCCGACGAATCGGAACGGTTCTCTTTATATCTCCAATGTGCAGCATGCCCCATTTCGGCAATTCTATCCATTCTTTTGGTTCGTATCTGAACCTCAACCCACCGTCCCTCCGGTCCGATTACAGTAGTATGCAGTGACTCATACCCATTAGGTTTCGGAGTTGAAATCCAATCTCTCAACCGATTCGGATTAGGTGGATACTGATCTGTAACAATAGAATATACCTGCCAACAATCGGCTTTCTCATGTTCAGAGGGTTTAGTCAGGATAATCCGGATGGCAAACAGGTCATAAACCTCATCAAAAGCGACTCCCTGATTTTGCATCTTTTTCCATATCGAATGAATGGATTTAAACCGTCCTTTAATAGTACATCGAAAGCCACTCTCATCCAATCTTTTTTGAATCGGATCAATAAATTGTGCAATATAGGTTTCCCGGTCTTTCTTACTCTCCTTTAATTTTTGTTCGATTTCACGATGTGCGACAGGGTGCAGCAACATCATAGAATACTCTTCAAACTCGGTTTTGACCAGATAGAGTCCTAAACGATGCGTCAGTGGCACGTAAAGATCAGATACTTCATGTGCCAGTTGAACCTGGTCCTGCTTTTTCAGTAATTGGTAATTTCTGACACGATATAATCTTTCGGCAGTTTTAATCAGAATCACCCTGATATCATCCGAAATAGTCAGCAGCAGTTCAATAAATTTATCCGCATGTATTCGGGTTTTTGAAGTATTCAGATGGTGAATCTTACTGATTCCTCTAAACATCCGTCCAATTTCTTCACCAAACTGATCAGTGATCTGATCCACACCAATATCTTCAGAATCAACAACCTGAAAAAGCATTGCGGTCATCACAGAGGTCAGTCCAAGGCCAAGATTGGTCAGTACAATCCCGGCGATATCAAGAGCCTGACCGATATCCCCGCGAGTGGTTTTATCTACAATTTCAGCTTCCAGTCGGGACTCAATAAATTCGATTGTTTTATGGCAGCTCTTTCGTCCCTGCACACCAAAAACCAACTGCACTTCGTCAAGGAAAGCAGCTTTTCTTTGCGCGATATGGTTCACTGGTTTCATTTCCGGCAGAGCTCATTAGGGAAAGTTGATCCATTAGTAAGTTTTTGATAAATCATCAAAGCCATCCATGCATCTGTCGCCGCATAACGGATCTGGGCTTCAGAAAGAACCGGAGCATTCCAATCAGACAACTGCTGAGATTTAGAAATCCTGATATTCAGAACAATAGCAGCCATTTTACGAAGACTAAGTTCTTCTATACCATATTGATTCACCATATTTTGCAAATCGACAAACCCATAGTTTCCTCCCGAACAACAGGAACCCAGTGCATGGATATCATCCTGAACACTCACACCCACTTTTTCAATGGTGGATTCTTTGAGAAGTTGTTTGAGAGGTAAAGGTATCTGTGCATTTTTTAATCGAAAAAGCCAAGCTTTACGACCGGTTGAGAATTGTACCAGGGAGATCTTGTTTTGCACACCCCGTTTAAAAACAGGTTTGGTCTCAGTATCAAAACCAACAACAGAAAATTTAGAGATCTCATCCACCGCAGCACGGCAATCCTGCAGAGGTTCAATAAGTTCAATCTCTCCCCTGAAACTGCACATAGGCAATTTCATGATAGCTTCCCGATCAATATGCGCCGGATATCTCATTTTTCATTAGAAGATTCAAGGCGGGCAAATTTAAAGGAATCTTTTAAAAGAATTCTCCCTGAACCGTTTTAGGGTTTATCATCTGTACTTTCCCCTTACGGATTGCAATAAAACCCCGATCCGTTAAATAACTTATTATTGTGGCAGCTTTCGAAGGATCGCTATGCGTCAACTCAATCAATTCCTGCTGATCCACAGGACCTTGCTTCAACGTTTCATAAATAATATGTATGATTTTGTCAGCCTCATATTGTGACAAGCCGGTCTCATGTTTTCTCAGACACACATCACACTGTCCGCAACGGAAAGGATCTTTCTCTCCAAAATAGAGCAATAATTGCTGACTCCGGCAACGGGTATCTGAAGAGGCATAATGCCACATTACATTCATCCGTTTTTTCTCCGCTTCTTTTCGTTGTTGATATGATTTTTCAGGGAACAGCAGTGATTGATTTTCGAGGCGCTCTGAAGTAAAGATAATCTGCGGATTGCTCTGAGGTTTCAGATAATAAATAACTCCAAGATTCCTGAGGTTTTCCAGTACCTGAATGATCAGTCCGGTACGCACTTTGGCCTTTTTTGCCAAAGTCTCTTCATCAATGCGGCCAAATTCTGAGAATAACCCCGGGTAAGTCCTGAGTATCAGCCTGATTACAGCATCAAAACGATCGTTTGCCACCTGAAACTTGTAGAGGTCATCACGGGTGATACGAAAATGGATCCTTGAAGGAAGATTGATCTCATCGGTTAACTCAATATAGCCACTTCTTTCAAGATGTTTAAGGGCATGATAGGCTGCCAGGGTATGAAACCCGAATTTCGAACAGAAATCCTTCAGATTAAAATTAAAAGCCTGTCCTTTCCCTGAACCGGGAATAATCTGATAGAAATTACCTAAAGCCTGGTATACTCTTCGAATCATCTCAACATCCGGGAAGCGAAGTGTATGAGCCTTTTCCAGTGACTGATGGTCTGAAGGGTGATAAAGCAATACTGCATAAGCTTTTCGCCCGTCACGGCCGGCACGGCCGGCTTCCTGAAAATAGGCTTCAGGTGAATTTGGCAATTCATAATGCACTACCAAACGCACATTCTCCTTATCAATCCCCATTCCGAATGCATTGGTTGCCACCATAATCCGGAGCTTGTCGTGCATCCATTCATGTTGCAATCCGGTTCGCTTCCTAACATCCAATCCTGCATGATAATATCCGGCTGAAATACCGTTCTTTAATAAAAGAGCAGCAATCTCCTCAACCCGTTTCCTACTCCTGGCATAGACTATACCCGAACCCTGTTGTTTGTTCAGAATCCTTAAAAGGGAAGAGGCTTTGTCTTCTGTCTGCCTGACCACATAGGCCAGGTTTTTTCTCTCAAATGTCTGCCGTATGACATTGTGTTTTGAGAAACGCAATTTATCCTGGATATCATCTACCACCTCCGGAGTAGCGGTAGCAGTGAGCGCCAGTACCGGCACTCCGGGTAAGCGGTCACGAATTTCGGCAATTCGTAAATACGATGGACGAAAATCATATCCCCATTGCGAGATACAGTGCGCTTCATCCACCGCAATCAGATTCACATTAATATTATCCAATCTACTCAGGAACAACTCCGTACCCAGTCTTTCCGGAGATAAATAGAGCAATTTGTAATCACCATAAATACAGTTATCCAATGCTACATCCACTTCAAAACGGGATAGACCCGAATGGATCGCCACTGCTTTAATTCCAAGTTTTTTCAACCGGTCAACCTGATCGGTCATCAATGAAATCAACGGGGTGATCACCAGGGCAAGACCTTCCTTTGCCAAAGCAGGCACCTGGTAAGTAATAGATTTCCCCCCTCCCGTTGGCAGTAAAGCCAGTGTATCCCTGCCCTCCCCGACCGAACGGATTATTTCATCCTGCATAGGTCTGAATACGCGGAATCCCCAATATTGGCCCAGTATGTTGAGATACCTCTCCAAATCTTTGATAAATTTGTAATTTAGCGCAAATTTATCATATCATAAATATACCGGTATGTCTTTTTCAAAAGATAAAGTTGATTTTGAAGGTCTGACCTTTGATGATGTTCTGTTACTCCCGAGTTATTCCAGCGTTATGCCCAGGGATGTGGACATCAGCAGTCAGTTTACCCGGACCATCCGTTTAAATACACCCATTATTTCTGCTGCAATGGATACTGTGACTGAATCAGGACTGGCGGTTGCGATTGCCCGTGAAGGGGGTATTGGTATTATTCACAAGAATATGTCCATTGAGGAGCAGGCTCGCCAGGTCATTTCAGTTAAAAGAGCTGAAAACGGAATGATCCTTGATCCTGTAACCATTCACCCCTGGCAGAGTGTAGGTGAAGTCAGAATGCTAATGCAGGAATTTGGGATTGGGGGCATCCCCGTAGTGGATGAAACCAATAAACTGGTGGGTATTGTAACGAAACGGGATTTGCGTTTTAATCCTGAGGATAACGTTAAAATCAATCAGGTCATGACCAATGACCATCTGATTACCACTACTGAATCCACCAACCTTGAAAAGGCAGCCGAGATTCTTCTGAAACATAAAATTGAGAAACTTCCGGTTGTCGACCGGGATTTCAAACTGGTTGGATTACTCACATACAAGGATATTACGATTACCCGTGACCGGCCCAATGCCTGTAAAGACACGCACGGGAGACTGAGAGTAGCAGCTGCCGTAGGGATCTCAGCAGATACTTTAGAACGTATTAATGCTCTGATCAAAGCAAACGTGGATGCCATTGTGATTGACACAGCCCACGGACACAGTAAAGGAGTTATCGAAAAACTAAAAATTGCCAAAAAACAATTTCCTGATATGGAATTTGTCGTGGGCAACGTAGGGACTGCCGAAGGTGCTTTAGCCTTAACAGAAGCCGGAGCTTCCGGCATTAAAGTCGGAATCGGTCCGGGTTCAATCTGCACTACCCGGGTAATCGCCGGAGTGGGTGTTCCGCAACTTTCAGCCATCTATCATGTGGCAGCAGCTCTTAAGAATAAAGGCATCCCGGTCATTGCCGACGGGGGTATCCGTTACTCCGGTGACATCGTGAAAGCAATTGCCGCCGGAGCAGATTCTGTGATGGCCGGTTCTCTGTTCGCCGGAACGGAAGAATCACCCGGGGAAACCATCATTTACCAGGGCAGGAAATTCAAATCTTACCGTGGTATGGGCTCTTTAGAAGCCATGCAAAAAGGATCTAAAGATCGGTATTTTCAAGATGTTGAAGACGATATCAAGAAATTGGTACCCGAAGGAATTGCGGCACGTGTACCCTTTAAAGGATCACTCACTGAGGTAATTTATCAAATGGTTGGCGGATTAAGAGCCGGCATGGGTTATTGCGGTGCTTCATCAATTGAAGAACTGCAACAGGCCCGTTTCGTAAGAATTACCGCCAGCGGGATGACCGAAAGCCACCCCCATGACGTCACTATCACACGCGAAGCTCCTAATTATTCAAGAGAACAGTGGAGCTGACCATTCATTGATCACCTTCATAACAAACCACCCGTTTATACGTTATAAGTAATTAAACATATTAACTTGTTGACTAAACAACTTTTAAACTTCCAAACTTCTCATGCAACGATCCAATATTTTCATTCTGTTCATCTTTTTCTTACCTGTTTTGTATGGTCCTCTCCAGGCACAGAAGGATCAAATACTTTTCACCATAAATGATCAGCCTGTATATGCCGGAGAATTTATCAATATGGCTGAAAAAAACCGCAGTGAAATTAAGGGGCAGCAACCGGGATTAAAAGAGTCTCTTGACCTCTTCATTAACTTTAAATTAAAAGTTATGGAGGCCCGCAGGCTTGGATTGGATACTTCCAAACAGTTCATTAACGAAATACAGAGTTACCGAAAGCAGTTGGCACGCCCGTATCTGCTTGACCCAAAAGTAACTGACGAGCTGGTTAAAGAGGCATACGACCGGCTGCAATGGGAGATAAGGGCCAGTCATATTCTTGTAGCTGTAAAAATGGATGCACCGCCTGCCGACACCCTCCTGGCCTACCAGAAAGCCATGCGTATTCGTGAGAGATTGCTTAAAGGTGATGATTTTGCTACCGTAGCCCGAGAAATGAGCAGTGACCCCACTGCCAAAGACAACGGGGGAGATCTTGGATATTTTACTGTTTTGCAAATGGTATATCCTTTTGAAAATGCCGTGTATAATACAAAAGTCGGTGAAATCAGCGAACCTGTTCGCACACAGTTCGGTTATCATATTCTGACTGTCACCGATAAAAGACCCAACAGGGGCAAAGTGCATGTAGCTCAAATATGGAAAGCGTATAATTCCATGATGAATGAAGATGAAAAGAAAAAAGTAAAGAAAGAAATTGATCAGATTTACCAACAGTTAAAGAATGGAGCCGACTTTACCGAACTGGCCAATAAATATTCTGATGACCGCAGCAGCGGCTCCAATGGGGGCGTACTACCCTGGTTTGGATTTGGAGAGATGCATCCCGATTTTGTTGAAGCGGCATTCGCGCTTAAGAAAATCGGAGATATCAGTCCACCGGTTGAAACCAATATGGGCTATCATATTATTAAATTACTCGGCCGTAAACCACCGGAATCATATAAAGAAGCTTATCCGAAATTGTATAAAAAGATTAAAAATAAACCCAGAGCACAGAAAAGTGAGGAAGTTGTGGTAGAACGGCTTAAAAAAGAGTACCACTTCACGGTGAATAAAAAAAATCTTGAGGAGTTTTACCGATTGGTGGATCCCTCAATATTTGACGCCCGCTGGGATCCCAATCCTGCACTTCAAAAAAGAGGCGTACTCTTTACTATTGACGGCCATCCTTATCTGCAAAGTGATTTTGCCAAGTTCCTGGCATTGAATATGAAAGAATCATCCATCAAAACCATTGCCGAATATGTGGATAAGCGTTTTGACGATTTTGTCCATACAAAAATTCTGGAGTATGAAGAGACGAAACTTCCTGAAAAGTATCCTGAATATCGCTATTTGATTCAGGAACTGGAAGAGGGCAGCCTGGTTTTTGAATTATCAAACCGGGAAGTTTTCTCAAAAGCCAGCGAAGACACTGTCGGACTTAAAGAATTTTACCAGGCACACATTTCTGATTATATGCAGGGCAAACGGCTTGATGCCCTGATCATCCATCTGAAAGGAGTTACTCCGGATAACAATCTCCTGAAAAAATTCAGAAAGCATACGGCAGAATCCTGTAAGAAAGGATGTGACATCAAAGAGTTACAAACTCAGCTTAAAACCATTGCCGGGGATCATACGGATATCAGTTTTGATATCGTTCCTGGTAAATTCAGTAAGGGTGACCAGTGGGTGATCGATCAGATTAAATGGAAAAAAGGACTTTCTCCTACTGTAACTGATCATGGCACACAGATAATTGTCTGGGTGAATAACATTTTAAATCCGGAGCCCAAGCCATTTAATAAAATCCGCGGAGAGGTAACCGCAGATTATCAGGACTCCCTTGACAAGGAACTGGTACAAAGACTTCACTCAAAATATTCGATAAAAATCAATAAAGATGTCCTGGCCGGGATTAAACTATAAGCCCCTGTACCTGTTTACATTACTGTCAGGATGCCTGCTTCTTGAAGGAGGATGTTTTAATCAACAGAATCGCCTCCGGGAAAAACCGGTTGCCCGTGTCTTCAATGAATATCTTTATCCGGACGATCTTTCAAATATAGTACCTTCCGGCACCAATAGTGCAGATAGTACCATGATTGCAAAATCCTATATCCAGCAATGGATCCGGAAAAAAGTACTCCTGAAAAAAGCTGAATTTAACCTGTCAAACGAGAAACAGAATGTTGACCAATTGATTGAAGAATACCGGGCTTCTTTGCTGATTTACGAGTATGAAAAAGAGTACCTTCTTCAAAAGATGGATACGGTAGTATCTGATAATGAGATCGAGACCTTTTATACCCATCACCCGGGAGATTTCAGACTGGACGGCCCGATCATCAAAGGCCTCTACTTCACAGTGCCTTCAAACTCAGATTTAATCCGGACCATCCGTAAAATACTGCCGTCAAAAAAGAGTGAAGATTATACCCGTTTGGTTGCTTTGGCCGGCGAATCGGCTCTGCTAATTGAACCCTATGAAGAACAATGGGTGTCATTTTCCGTTCTGTGTCAGCGAATGCCTCATTTTGCTGATAATACCGAAGATTACCTTAAGAAACATGATTACATTGAAGTAGCAGACAGCAGCAAAATCCATTTTATTAAAGTACTTGAATATAAACTTTCAGGCGAAACCGCCCCTTTGGAGTATGTCAGGTCTGAAGTGAATGATGTAATTTTAAATCGTAGAAAAGTCAAAGTAATTCATCAACTCGAATCATCGATATATGATGAAGCCGTATTACAAAACCAGATTGAGATATATGAAAACTAACGGTATCCATAATGCTTTTTTAATTCTCCTGATCTTGCTTTCTGCATCCGTGCCTGTAACTCTTATTGGTCAGATTCAGGGCAAGAATGATACCATTATTCTTGACAGGGTATTGGCTGTGGTTGGAAATAAACCGGTTCTGCAATATGATCTTGAAGCAGAATATATCCAGGCCCTGCAATCAGGTTACCAGATAAAAGATGGCTTGAAATGTAAAATATTTGAAGACATCCTGGTCAGGAAATTAATGGTGATACAAGCTGAAATTGACAGCCTTGAAGTAACAGACGAGGATGTAAACCGCCTGCTCGAATCGAAACTTCAATACCAGATTCTTCAGGTTGGTTCACAGGAAAACCTTGAGAAGATGTTCAATAAATCTCTTCTTGAAATAAAAAAAGACCTGTTTGCCTCCCAGAAAGAACAACGCCTGGTTGAACTAATGCAAAATAAAATCACGGAGGGAGTGAAAGTTACTCCTGCCGAAGTTCAAAGTTTCTTTAAAAAAATCCCGGCTGCAGAAATACCTCTTCGTGAAGAAACTGTTGAGATTCAGCAAATAGCAATCAAACCGCAAATCAGTGAAGCTGAACGTACCCGGATTCTTAACCGGTTAAACGAACTCAGAAAACGGATTAAGAACGGAGAAAGCATGACTACACTGGCAGTGCTCTATTCTGAAGATGCCGGAACCGCCACACGGGGAGGTGAAGTAGGTCTGGCTCCCCGAAACGGATTGGCTCCCGAATATGCAGCCGTGGCTTTTAACCTTCTCGGTAACGAAGTATCACGGCCGGTAAAAACGGATTTCGGATACCATATTATTCAAACTATTGAACGAAGAGGTGACCTGATCAATACCCGTCATATTCTGATGAAACCACACCCGGATCCTGCGGAGAAGCAACGGGTTAATAAACTTTTGGATTCAATAGCACAAGGCATTCGTGAATCGAAAATTTCTTTTGAAGAAGCTGTCAGGCTCTATTCACAGGATGATAAAACAAAGAACAACCAGGGTATTGTGGTTTTTCATGACCCGAACGGAGGGAAAAACCACGCCAGGATTCAAATCAGCCAACTCTCTGAAGAATTAAGAAGTATCGTAGGAAAACTGAAAGTAGGTGAAATTTCTGACCCCTATGAAAGCACTGATGATAAAGGAAACATGGTCTATAAAATCGTAAAAGTAAAAGCCAGAATCCCTTCACATAAAATTGACCTTAAAACCGATTACGAATTTATCCAGGATATGGCTTTGGAGGATAAAAAGAACAAGGTAGTCAATGACTGGATTGATAAAAAAATCACCACTACTTATCACCGGATCAATCCCGATTACGGAGGATGCCCTTTTCAACACAAAGGATGGGTAATAAAATAAAGTTCGCACAGTATGGGAGATAAAGAGTTAGTTGACCGGTTAAAGAGAGCCCACGAAGATTTCTTTAATGAAATCCGAAAAGTGATTATTGGTCAGGATGAAGTGGTAAAGCAGGTTCTCATCAGCATCTTCAGCCGGGGACATGGTTTATTGGTCGGAGTTCCCGGATTGGCAAAAACGCTGTTGGTGAACACAATAGCTAAAATACTTGGACTGGAGTATAAACGTATCCAGTTTACACCAGATCTGATGCCTTCTGACATTATTGGTACTGAGATTCTGGATAAGAATCGTGATTTCAAATTTGTCAAAGGTCCGGTTTTCGCTAATATGATTCTGGCCGACGAAATCAACCGTACGCCACCCAAAACCCAATCAGCCCTGCTTGAAGCCATGCAGGAAAAATATGTCACGGCTGCCGGAATCAGGTATCAACTTGAAGATCCGTTCTTTGTTCTGGCCACCCAAAATCCGATTGAACAGGAGGGTACCTATCCACTACCTGAGGCACAGCTTGACCGTTTCATGTTTAATTTTCTTTTAGACTATCCGGATCCTGAAGATGAAATTGCTATTGTTAAAGATACCACATCCGACCATGAAGCAGTGCTGAAACAGGTTGTATCGCGAGAGGAGATCCTCTCATACCAGGATCTAATCCGCCGTGTACCGGTGAATCACCAGATTCTGGCCTGGGCCGTGAACCTGGCAGTAAAAACCCGGCCACAAACCCCGAAAGCACATCCGGCAGCTAAAAAATACCTCATTTGGGGAGCCGGACCGAGAGCTTCACAATATCTGGTGATCGGTGCCAAAGCCCACGCCATTCTGAACGGAAAATACTCTCCCGATATTGAGGATATCAAAGCAGTTGCTCCTGCCATCCTGCGACACCGGATCATTAAAAATTACAAAGCAGAAGCCGAGGGTATTTCTGTTGAAGATCTTATCCATGAGTTCCTGGTTTAAACGGTTATTTATTGGAAGCTTACTGATCCTTCCGGCAACGCTTTCGTCTTTTGCACAGGAAACGCGGATTATTATTCACAGCGCTGACTCCACACTCTATGATCAGCGATTGTTCAATGGCATGCAACGTAGTATCGGGCATGTTATGATGCAGCACAAAGACCTGACGTTATATTGCGACAGTGCCCATTTTGATCAGGAAAAGAATCTGTTTATCGGGTTCAGCCGGGTTCATCTGATCAAAGCTGACACAATTAATATCTATACAAAGCAAATTAATTATGACGGGACAAATGAAACAGCCCGCCTGAAAGGAGATGTCCGTATGGTGAACGGACGTATCCGGCTGACCGCTCCGGTTTTCGATTATGACATGGCTACAGAAACAGGCTGGTATTTCGGGGGTGGACAAATCATTGACACGGCCAACACCGTTGAAAGTTACTGGGGATACTATTATGTTGATAAAAATGAATTTTTCTTCAAACAAAACGTCACCCTTTCCAACGATGAAAGTACCTTGGTTACCGATACACTTCGCTATCGTTCGGATACTGAAGAGATGTGGTTCAACGGACTAACCCAAATCTTTGGAGACACCAATTATATCGAATGCAGAAAGGGATACTATAACACACAGGAGAGCTTTTCGCTTTTTCAGGATCAGGTTTTTATGCAATCGCGTGATCAGATTTTAAAAGGCGACAGCCTTGTGTACCACCGGGATAACGGTAATACTGAAGCATTCAATCATGTGGAGATGCAAGACACCACGGAACACCTGATTATCCGGGGCACGCATCTGTCTTATAACGAAAAATCCGGTTGGTTCAGAATGAGCCGGGAGGTTGAATTCATCCGGGTTGAAGACCAAGATTCATTATTCATGCATGCCGACACCCTTATTTCATTTCGCGATACTGTAGCTCAATCACGGCATATCAAAGCATTTCCCCGTGTACAGTTTTTCAGAACCGACCTTCAGGGAAGATGTCTTAATCTGGATTATGTAATCAGTGACAGCCTGATCAACATGTACGGCAGTCCGGTTATCTGGCAGAAAAACAACCAACTTACCGCAGACTCAACCCGTATCTATCTGGCCAGCAATGGAATTGAACATATTCAACTAATGGGCTCAGGGTTTATAATCACACAGAATGACACCGTTATGTATGATCAGATCAAAGGTAAAGATATAACCGGATGGTTTGACTCCGGTAAGCTTTGCAGAGTCAACGTTGAAGGGAACGGAGAGTGTCTCTTTTACCCGGATGACAACGGGCAGATCATCGGTCTTTTTTACTCTGCCTGCAGTACTATTCGGATTCTCTTTATCGAAGGAAAAATAAATAATGTGATTTTTATCACCGAACCCGACTCCAAACTCCTGCCATTAAAACAATTAAAAGAATCCGATCGGTTTCTTGACGGATTTAACTGGATGGAATCCCTTCGTCCGCATAGTGCCCCTGATATTTTTATCTGGAAAAAATAAGCTCAATACTCATCTTCATTGAAGAAGAAGTCGTCCTTGCTGGGATAATCGGGCCAGATATCTTCTATACTGTCATAGTTCTCCCCTTCATCCTCAATCTCCTGTAAGTTTTCTATGACTTCCAACGGAGCTCCCGAACGAATAGCATAATCAATCAATTCATCTTTAGAAGCAGGCCAGGGGGCATCTTCTAATTTTGAGGCCAATTCTAATGTCCAATACATATGCGTAAGGATTAAGCTCTAATTTCACGCAAAAGTATTTTTTTTTTTTAATTAAACAACCACCAAAAAAAAAATCATTCAATTAAAGAATCACTTTCCACATGACCATCCAACAGGCGGATGATCCGCTGTGACTCTAATGCAATACTTTCTTCATGAGTAACCAGGATAATCGTATTTCCCTGATCATGAATATCCCTGATCAATTTCATGATCTCAAGTGATATTTTAGAATCCAGATTACCCGTAGGCTCATCCGCCAGAATGATCGAAGGATGATTAATCAGGGCTCTGGCAATAGCCACCCGCTGTCGCTGGCCTCCTGACAACTCTGAAGGTTTGTGAAGTACCCGGTCACCCAATCCGACATGTTTTAAAACCTCTGTAGCCATTTTCTGCCGTTCACTCCTCGGCACACCGGCATAAACGAGTGGCAACATTACATTTTCCAAAGCATTATATCTCTGCAGTAAATTGAATGTTTGAAAAATAAAACCAATCTCCCGGTTACGGATCGCAGCTAACCGGTCATCAACCAGTGAACTGACATCTGTTCCGTTTAAAAAATATTTTCCTTCGGTAGGCGTATCAAGAGCCCCCAGAATATTCATTAATGTTGACTTTCCCGAACCTGAAGGACCCATGATAGCCACATACTCTCCTTTGGAAATGCTCAGGTTGATCCCTCGTAAAGCCTTTACCACCTGGGTTCCTACGTAATAGTTTTTTATCAGATTCTCTAAAGCAATGATGGTCTCCATATTATTTTCGGTTTACTGCAAAAATACCCGCATATTCGTCATTTCTAAATCAGACTGTCAATTATTAACAAAATTTAACGATGAGGCGATTTATTTTTATATTCGATTGATGGAATCTCCCCTGCATACTGATATTCAGTTTCTGCCCGGTGTAGGCCCGAAAAGAGCAGCCTTGCTCAGGCAGGAACTCGGCATTACTACATTCGGGGATTTGCTTTATCATTTCCCTTTTAAGTATATTGACCGCACCCGTATATACACCATTCAGGAGATCCGATCCGATTCAACTTACATCCAGTTAAAAGGTAATCTGGGAATGTTCAGAGAAGTTGGCAAAGGGCATAAAAAAAGATTAACAGCCATTTTCACTGATGAAACCGGAAGCATTGAACTGGTCTGGTTTCGTGGTATCCGGTATATTCAAAAATCGCTGAAACCCGGAACCGGTTATTTACTGTTTGGCAAACCGGTATTTTTTAACCGGCAAATATCCATTCCTCATCCTGAATTAGAATCTCTTGAAAAAGTAGAAAAACAAGCTTTCCCCTCCATCTTCCAGGCAGTTTATCCTACTACTGAAAGGATGAAAAGCAGTTACCTCCATTCTAAAGCCATTCAAAAGTTACAACAGCATCTGTTGCAGAAAGTGTATCGACGGATACCTGAAACGTTACCTGCCTATCTGATTGATCAGCTCAGGCTACCCGGAATCAATGAAGCTTTGCTCCAGATTCATTTCCCTGAAAACCAAGAGCATCTGAGAAGTGCCCGGTACCGGATGAAATTTGAAGAATTATTCTGGATCCAGCTTTCATTGCTCAGGCAGAAAGTTTGGAGAATAAAACGTTCACATGGTTTGAACTTTCAGGTTGTTGGAGATCTTTTTAATACTTTCTATAAAGAAAAATTGCCCTTTAAACTGACCCGTGCCCAAAAAAAGGTAATCAGAGAGATCCGTAAAGATTTTGGATCCGGCACACAGATGAACCGGCTGCTTCAGGGTGATGTAGGCAGCGGTAAAACACTGGTTGCCCTCCTCTGCATGCTTATTGCACTGGATAATGGTTACCAGGCCTGTCTGATGGCACCAACCGAAATTCTGGCCCAGCAACATCATCAAACTTTTTCACGCATGCTGGACGGATTACCGGTACACGTTAAATTACTTACCGGGTCAACCCGTGCAACCGATCGTTCAACGCTGCATGAAGAGCTCCTTGAAGGCCGGCTGGATATCCTGATAGGAACACATGCATTAATCGAAGACAGCGTGAATTTCAGAAACCTCGGATTTGTAGTGATTGATGAACAACACCGCTTTGGGGTGGCCCAACGGGCACGGTTATGGGATAAAACCGTAAACATACCCCCGCATATACTCGTGATGACCGCCACACCTATACCCAGAACACTGGCAATGACCCTGTACGGTGATTTGGATGTGTCGGTAATTGATGAGTTGCCGCCCGGACGAAAACCAGTAAAAACCGCACATTATTATGATTCGAAAAGGTTGCCCGTATTTGAATTTATCAGAAAACAGATCCGCGAAGGACGGCAGATATATATTGTTTATCCATTGATCAAAGAATCAGAAAAAATGGATTATAAGAACCTGTATGACGGATACGAAAGTATTACCCGTGCCTTTCCACCGCCTGAATATGCAGTATCCGTCTTACATGGACAGATGAAAGGAGAAGAAAAGAATAAAGCAATGGATTATTTCATCCGCGGTATCACCCATATCATGGTTTCAACTACTGTTATTGAAGTGGGAGTGGATGTTCCAAATGCTTCAGTGATGATTATTGAAAGTGCCGAGCGATTCGGACTGAGCCAGTTGCACCAGTTACGGGGTCGTGTGGGCCGCGGTGCAGAGCAATCCTATTGTATCCTAATGACCGGCGTAAAACTGACCCGGGAAGCCCGCACCAGAATAGATACTATGGTACATACCAATGACGGTTTTGAGATTGCTGAAGTGGATCTTAAATTACGGGGACCGGGAGACATGGAGGGCACACAACAGAGCGGTCTGCCGGTCACACTGCATATTGCCAACCTGGTAAAGGATGTGAAGATTCTTGAACATGCCCGTCATGTGGCTGAAGATATTCTTGAAAAAGACCCTCTGTTACAAAAACCCGAAAATAAGATCCTGCAAACAACCCTGTCCGAAATGAAAAATCAAACCCACGACTGGGGAAAAATCTCGTAGCTGACATCCTGATAACCGGCCAATTTTTATTTTCCGCTTATTTGTTTTGCTTTAGGTATCAGAAGAGTAGCAGCTACTGCAATAATTGCCGAAGCCACAAAGCTGGTAATCCTGGCGGTGACCACCTCTTCCAAACCACTACCGGCCCATACAATTGTAAAAATAAGTCCGGTTATAATCGTAAGCAATGCCGCCCGTCCGTGAAACCTTTTCCAGAAAAGGGTAAATAGAATCACAATAGAGAACGGCCCACCAATACCTGCCCAGACATATCCCACCAAAGTATAGATCAGGTTTGAAGGACTTAAATAGGCCAGCACCAGGGCGATGACGGCAAGAAGTGCCGTGACGATTCGTGATCGCATCAGTGAATGTCCCTGTTTCGTTCCGTTTTTTCCCTTGTTAAGCAGGTTCTCTGACAATTCGGTTGCAGAAAGAATCAATAGTGAATCGGCTGTAGAAATCATTGCTGCAATGGCACCGGTAACTAAAACCGCCGCCAGTGCCGGAGGGAAAATTTTAAGAATCACGGTGGGCATTACTGACTCCTGATCCTGTAACCCGTCCGGTCCGAATATAGCCAGACCAATCCACCCGATGGTTAAAGCTCCCAAATAGGCAAACAGAGTCCATAACACACCAACATTCCGGGCTTTTTTTGCCTGCCGCGGATCACGGATTGCCATAAACCGCATAGATAATTGAGGTTGCCCTCCCAGGTATCCGAAAAACCATGAGAACCCACCCATCAGCAGGGCCCCCAACGAAAAACCTGTTACAGCACCGGTTATAGAACTGAACTTTGGTCCGGCTTTGGTTAAAGCTTCCGGTATCGAAGAGGCAAAGAGGCCGGGGTGATGGTGTATGTAAATCATGCCCACAACCGGTCCCACAACCAGAGTAGTTATCATTACAATAGCCTGAACCACATCCGTATAAACCACACTTCTGAATCCTCCGTACACGGTATAAGGGACAATAATAGCTGCAGTGATCAGCATACCCGTTTCCGGTTTGATCTTAAAAAGCGCATGAAGTGTTTTACCCCCACCCAGGAACTGGGCTCCTACATAGAAAAAAAAGAAAAAAACAATGGTCAGACTGGCCACCACACGAATCCACTTACCAAGTTCGCCATGCCGTTTAGCCAAATAATCTGTAAAAGTAGTCACTTGATACCGTTCAGCTTCATCACGTAATCTCCAGGCCAATGCACCCCAGGCTGTCACAATACCTGCCACACACCCAATTGCAGTCCAGATGCCCGTCAAACCCGATGCATAAGCCAGTCCCGGTAAACCGAGTAATGCCCAGGAAGATTCACCGGTAGCACGCTCTGACAGAGCAGCCACCCATCCCGGAAGACTTCTCCCGGCTATGGCATAATCCGTATGGGTTTTAACCCGCCTACCCTGATAAACCCCCCAGAGAATCAGCAGAGTCAGGTAGGAAATCATAACGATTAGAATCTGAGTGGTTTGATTCATAATGAGTTAATTAAATTGATAATATGAATTTGTATTTGACCGAAAGGTTTGAAAAAATCGGCTGTTTTGCAACAGGTAAGAAAATAGAATTGATAACTTTCATACCTTCGTATTGATATGATTTGAATCATTCTATTATGAAATTAATACAAAAGTTCACGCTGGTCGGTTTTCTGTTAGTACATCTGGGTTCCACACCCTTTCTGATTGCTCAAAGCACTCCACAGGCAGGGGTTGATGTGATTCATTACCGGTTTGATATCCACCTGTCTGACACCAGTAATCAAATACAATCATTGGCAGCGCTTACCGTAAATTTCAAACGGCCGATCAACCGGTTTGTGGTGGATCTCACCGCGCAGAAACCGGACGGGTTATCCGGCATGACAGTTACCAGTGTCTATTCAGCCCATTCGTCCCTGTCTTTTACCCAACGTAACGATCACCTCATGATCAACCTGCCGGATACCATAAAATATCCGTTTAAAACCCTATTTACCATCCGATACCACGGTATTCCGGATGACGGACTGATCATTTCAACAAATAAATTTGGCCAGCGCACTTTTTTTGGAGACAACTGGCCCGACCGGGCCCATCACTGGCTGGCCTGCATTGATCATCCATCGGATAAAGCCACCGTTGAATTTCAGGTAACTGCACCAAGCCATTACAAAGTGGTGAGTAATGGTCAGTTAATTGGTTTATACAGTAATAAGGAAGGTTTTCAAACAACATGCTGGAAAGAAACCGTGCCGCTCCCTACAAAAGTTATGGTCATCGGGGTTGCTGATTTTGCCGTTCAAAACGCAGGCTCCTCAGATGGGATACCCGTCCAAACATGGGTATATAATAAGAATTATCGCGAAGGATTCACCGATTATGCACCCGCTGTTCAGATCATGGATTATTATCAGCAATTGCTGGGGCCATACGCATATGAGAAACTGGCCAATGTACAAGCCAAAACCATTTACGGTGGTATGGAAAACTCGTCTTGTATTTTCTATAACGAGCGGTCAGTCAATGGTAAAAATCAACAAATCGGATTACTGGCTCATGAGATTGCCCATCAATGGTTTGGTGATGCCGTTACAGAGAAGGAGTGGGCTCATATCTGGCTTAGTGAAGGATTTGCCACCTATATTGAAACCTGCTATTCAACCTATCACAAGGGAGAGAAACTACTTGCCAGCCGTATGGCCCGTGCTCGCAGCAGAGTGATCAGTTATTACCACCATACTCAAAAACCGGTAATCGATACCACTGAAACACATTTGATGAGACTGCTGAATACCAATTCATACCAAAAAGGAGCCTGGGTATTGCACATGCTTCGCAATCAATTGGGCGATGAAACATTCTGGAACGGGATCCGCCGTTACTATGCTGAATATAAAAATAAGAATGCACTGACCGGTGATTTGCAAAGAGTAATGGAAGAGGTCAGCCATCGGGATCTGAGCCGGTTCTTTTATCAATGGCTTGAAATCCCGGGACACCCTCAACTTAAAATTGACTGGAGTTACAACAAATCAGACAAGCAGCTTGATGTGACAGTACATCAGACACAAACCCATTATATCTTTTCCTTTCCGCTTGAGCTGAAGATTACCGGTAAAGATGGCAGATCATCACGGATTGTAACAATCGAGATCAATTCTGCAGAGACAACCCACTCATTCTCTTTTAATTCTAAACCACTCATGCTGGAAGCAGACCCGCGTACAGTCTTGCTGTTTGAACAATAGCGTACCTCAATCCTGACATCCTGTACCTCTCTGCCCGCTTTGGCACAGTTTATGATTAGATCGAAACATCTATATTCATAACTATGAAAGCACAGGAAATAAAATCCCTGAAAGAACTTAAGTATCAAATAGATGGTAAAAAAAAAGCCTATCTGTTATTGTACAAAAGCGGATCAGAGCAAAGTGATTGTGCTATACGGAATCTGGGAATTATGGAGGATCCTGAAGAATTGCCATTGGTCATAATGGCAGATGTCAGGGAAGTTCGTGACATTCATCCCGAATTTGGAATCACTACAGTACCTTCTATGCTTGAATTTGAAGAAGGCCATCTGAAGAATGTTGTGAAAGGTTGCCAGAATCCCGATGTATTGAAAAGCTTATTTGATGAAGCTGTTTATATCGCCCGGATGGAAAAAGAGGGTAAAACCGTCAAATATGTAACCGTTTACTCCTCCCCCACCTGTTCATGGTGTAATACACTAAAAAATTATTTACGACAAAACAAAATCCGGTTTACAGATGTTGATGTATCAAGGGATCCCGATGCGGCACGTAATCTGATTAACCGGACAGGACAGCAGGGGGTTCCTCAAACAGAGATCGACGGTCAATGGGTAGTCGGCTTTGACCAGATAAAAATCAATCAATTATTGGAAATCAATCCTCATTCATAATGAAACGTACAATTCTGATTTTACTGGTTTTGTTGGGTGGTATCACTCTGTCAACAAACGCAGAAACAACTAATCTTCCTAAGTATCCGAAAAAACCCATCCACCTGACCAAAGCCGATTTTTTAAAAAAGGTGATGGACTATGAAAAACATCCGAAAGAATGGGTATATAAAGGAGACAAACCGGCCATCATTGATTTTTATGCTGATTGGTGTGCACCGTGCCGGAAAGCAGCACCTGCATTGGATGAGCTGGCTAAAGAGTATTCGGGGAAAATTTATATTTACAAAATCAATATTGATAAAGAACGGGAACTGGCAAGCGTATTCGGGGTCAGAAATATTCCCGCTTTTTTAATCATTCCGATGGAAGGGCGACCGCAAATGGCCAACGGAGCTGCTCCAACGGCAGCTGCCAACAAACAACGATTCAAGCAGATAATAGATGATGTATTATTGAAAAAAAATAAAACAAAAAAGCAATGAAAGAGTTACAACCCGTAAATCAACAGGTATTGCTTGACGTAGATGAGCAACAAGAGACCAAAACAGCAAGTGGTATTATTATTCCGGATTCAGCTAAAGAGAAACCGAAATTTGGTAAAGTATTGGCGATGAGCACTATTGAAAATCCAGAAATCGCAGTGGGAGATGTAGTGTATTTTAAGGAGTTTTCAGCCAATGCTATTAAATTTGAAGACAAAGAGTACTTCTTAATTCCTTACGGTGACATCATGGCGAAAGTGGTTGAGGTAGAAAGTATCTAAGCCTTTAACCGGTAATTTTATTTAAAAAGGGTGTGCTCAATTGAGCCACCCTTTCTTTATTCCTCCAAATAGGATGCCAGTCCGGCCATATCCAATATGGTTACCTGACGGTTCTTCACTTCCAAAATTCCTTCACGCTCCAATGCACCAAATGATCTGGCCACCGAAGGGCGCGTAACACCGAAAAATTCAGATAACTGTTTCTGACTAACAGAGTAAGTTTCAATACACTGCCTTTTCCGTGATTTAACTCCAAAAGATAGTGGGCAATCTTCCCTTTAATCGTTTTAAAAGATAGAAACTTGAGCTTACGCGTTAAAAACTGCGCCTTGGTACTTACATGAGACAAATAATTCAATTGAATTTTCTCATTCATTTGAAGTAATTTTAAGAACTCATCCCTGAAAATAATCAGTATCTGTACCGGTTTAACCGATCCAATTCATAACTTAAAATTTGTAACAATTGTAACATTTTTATTACTCTTTATGCCGTTTTATTTTATTTTTCAAAAAAAGTATGTAACGGTTGCGGTTTGTACTTATCTGTTTTTTTCTCTATCTTCGCACCGATATGAATTTTATTTCAACAAGAAGAAATTGGTGGTGGCTCGTAACCTGACCCGGATATCGTGAGGATACGCGTTACCTTTTATCATTTGAAGGCCCGTCGTTCCCACGACGGGCCTTTTTATTTGATAAATAAACTGTTAAAATAATCTTAATGTATCAGATACACGTATATACCAAAACGATCCTGGCAGATACCGCCACACCGGTCAGCCTCTATTTTAAATTCAGAGATATTTTCCCTGATTCTATTCTGCTCGAAAGTAGTGATTATCATGGAGGAGCTGATAATTACAGCTTTCTATGTCTGCTTCCCATAGCCGGTTTTCAGGTATCCCGCAATCAGATCACCCGCACTTTTCCTGACAGAGAATCTGAAACCTTCTTATCGGATAATATTCCCGGGAGTTTCACCTCTTTCCTGAACGCATTTAAACCGGATAACAGACAATTTTCACACCTGAACGGATTCTTCGGATACATGAGTTACGATGCAGCAGCTTATTATTCGCCGGTTCTACCTGCTAAAAAATCTGAAGAGCCAGAAGAGATACCTGAGATAAGGTATCATCTCTATCAATATATCATCGCAATCAACCATTTCAGAAATACGGTAACACTGATAGAAAACAGGCTTGATCAAGACCCTGACACACTCAACCATCTGATTCAAATGATTGAAAACAGAAATTATTCAACTTTCCCTTTCACCACAAAAGGAGAGATACAGGCAAATATAACGGACCGGGAATATCTTGAATTAGTGGATGAGGGAATCCGGCAGTGTCATTTAGGCAATGTGTATCAAATCGTCCTGTCACGTCGTTTCTCCCAGTCTTTTCACGGAGATGAATTTAACGTTTACCGGCAATTGCGAGCCATCAACCCTTCGCCATATCTTTTCTTTTTTGACTATACCGATTATAAATTATTCGGCTCTTCACCTGAAGCTCATTTAATTGTTTGCAACGGACAGGCCAGAATCTGCCCGATCGCCGGCACATTTCGCCGTACAGGGGACGATGCACTCGACCGAAAGCTGGCAGAACAATTGGCACAAGATCCCAAAGAGAATGCCGAACACAATATGCTGGTCGACCTGGCCAGAAATGATCTGAGTCGCCATGCGGAACGTGTTCAGGTTGAACTTCTGAAAGAGATCCATTTTTACTCCCATGTTCTTCATATGGTATCCTCTGTCTCCGGAGAATTGTCGGGGAATTATCAACCGGCTCAACTCCTTGGCGACACTCTTCCTGCCGGCACCCTCTCGGGAGCTCCCAAAATTCGGGCGATGGAACTGATCCATGAGCTTGAACCCTCTAACCGCGGATTTTACGGTGGTTGTATCGGTCAGATTGGATTCGACAAAAGTATAAATCATGCCATCCTGATCCGCTCTTTTCTTTCGCGTAACCATCACCTGGTTTATCAGGCCGGAGCAGGAATCGTATCCGGCTCTGAGAAAGATAAAGAGCTGCTTGAAGTAAACCATAAACTGGCGGCACTTCGGAGTGCCATTGAACAAGCTGAGAAAAATGCTGAAAAGTGACAAAACGATAATTATGAAAATTCTACTACTCGATAACTACGACTCGTTTACCTATAATCTTGCACACTATCTGCGTGATCTGACGGGTCATGAGATCCCGGTTATTCAGAATGATCAAATCGGTCTGGATGAGGTAGAAGCTTACGATGCTATCCTTTTATCTCCGGGTCCCGGGTTACCGGATGATGCAGGAATCATGAAAAACCTTATCCGCCGGTATGCACCCAAGAAAAAGATTTTCGGGGTTTGCCTCGGTATGCAGGCAATTGCAGAAGTTTTTGGAGCTCATTTAGTAAACATGCCGGAAGTTTATCATGGTATCGCTCTGAATACTTGTATTTTAGATACCCACGAGCACCTTTTTACGGGAATTCCTAAAACGTTCAGCTCCGGCCGGTATCATTCATGGATCGTTTCACATGATCATTTTCCGAAAAACCTGGTCATCACCGCGGTGGATGACCAGAACCGGATCATGGCCCTGCGACATGAAAAATTCGATGTCAGAGGTGTTCAATTTCATCCCGAATCCATCCTTACCAGCGAAGGAATGAAAATACTCTCCAACTGGTTAACCTGCTAATCAATCACTAATGAAAGAGTTGCTGAACCAACTTATCCAATATAAAACGCTTACCCAACCTGAAGCGAAAGACGTCTTAACCAAAATTGCCTCCGGCAAGGTTAATGAAACCCAGGTCGCCGTATTCCTTTCAGTTTTTATGATGCGCAGCATCACCCTTGAAGAGCTGTCGGGTTTTCGTGAAGCACTCAAAAGACTGGCGATCACAGTGGATCTGTCTGCATATAAAACCATCGACTTGTGCGGTACCGGAGGCGACGGGAAAAATACGTTTAACATCAGCACACTGACTGCTTTTATTGTTGCCGGAGCAGGAGCTAAAGTAGCCAAACACGGTAATTACGGTGTCTCTTCCTCCTGTGGATCTTCTAATGTTCTGGAGCATTTTGGTTACCGCTTCTCCAATGATGAAGCAAAATTACAGGATGAAATCGAACAGGCAGGAATCTGTTTCCTTCACGCCCCGTTGTTTAATCCTGCAATGAAAAATATAGCACCTGTACGACGTCAGCTTGGACTCAAAACTTTTTTCAATATCCTGGGACCGATGATCAACCCCTCCTCTCCTGCTAATCAGTTGATCGGTGTTTTCAACCTGGAACTCGCACGAACTTATCATTATCTCTATCAGGCATCTGATGTGCAGTACGCGATTATCCACAGCCTTGACGGATATGATGAAATTTCATTAACCGGACCGTTCAAGCAAATTACACGTCGGGGTGAGCAGATGAAACGCCCTGAAGAACTTGGTTTTGTACGGATAACCCCGGATGCAATCCTGGGTGGACGGGATGTTAAATCCTCCGCAGGAATTTTTTATCAGATATTGGAAGGAAACGGCACCACAGCACAAAACAGTGTTGTTTTGGCTAACAGCCAATTGGCACTTTCCATACTTCATCCGGATTGGGCACCGGATGATTGTTTGAGCCTGGCCAAAGAGTCATTAATCTCAGGCCGCGCCTTGTCGGTATTTAAAAAACTTATTAAGATAAACCGGCCATAACCATGAATATTCTGCAAAAAATCGTTCAGGCAAAAAAAAGTGAAATTGCCCTGTTGAAGAGCCATTACCCCGAAAAAAATCTTAAACGGTCTCCTTTTTTCAAACGCGAACCGGTCTCGTTAAAAAGAGCTCTCGGAAAGCAGAACCAGGAAGGAATAATTGCAGAGTTCAAGAGACGATCCCCCTCCAGAGGGTGGATCAACCAGGGTGCAAACCCTGTTGAAATCGGCTTGGGGTACCTGCAAGCCGGAGCCATAGCATTGTCCATCCTGACGGATCATCAATATTTTGGAGGAGAGGCAGAAGATTTGATGGCCCTGCGGAAAAGTGCAACCTGCCCGCTGCTGAGAAAAGATTTTATTTTGGATGAATACCAAGTCATTGAATCGAAATCCATCGGAGCAGATGTCATCCTCCTGATAGCAGCCATCCTCACACCGGAAAAAACAGTAAGGTTAGCACAACTGGCTGCTAATCTCGGCTTGGAAACCCTACTTGAGATACATACCCGTGAAGAATTATCTCATTATCATTCTTCCATCTCCATGGTTGGTGTGAACAACCGCAATCTGGATGACTTCTCAATTAACTTTCACGCTGCATTTCAACTGATTCCTGAGCTGCCTGAGAATTGCATTGCGATCGCTGAAAGCGGGATTCGCAATCCCGAAGAGATCATTAAATTAAGAAACGCCGGGTACAAAGGTTTTTTAATAGGAGAATCTTTCATGCATACCGGTAATCCAGAGAAAGCCTGTAAGCAGATGATCCAAAACCTGAAACAGTTGAAATCATGAAAAACAGGATCATTAAAATATGCGGTTTAACGGATCCTGAAAACATCCGTAAAATCCTGGCGATAAATCCAGACTGGATCGGGTTGATCTTCTATCCCGGATCCAGGCGTTTTATTATGGATCCTGAAAAACTAATACCGATCGTGTCTGAAAGAGGAAAAACACAAATAGCCGGAGTTTTCGTCAATACCGGGATCGATGAGATACTGCTAATCCACCGTATTCTCCATCTCAACGGTATTCAACTTCACGGTCATGAATCCCCCGATGTCTGCCAGGATCTCAAACGACATAAGCTTAAAATTATTAAGGCATTTTCCATCCATCCAACATTCGAATTCGACCAACTGAAGCCTTACGTTCCGGTGGTTGACTACCTGTTATTTGATACTCCCGGTGCTGGTTTTGGAGGTACAGGACGTGCGTTTAACTGGCAGGTGCTGGATCATTACCATGAGAAGCGTCCGTTTATTTTAAGTGGTGGCATCGGACCGGATTCCGGGCATTTCCCCGATCACCCGCAATGGGCCGGAATTGATTTGAACAGCCGTTTTGAATCTGAACCCGGTATTAAAAAAACGGGGGAATTAAAAACATTCATGATTAATTTCAAAAAACGATATGAACCATTACCACGTTAATCCTGAGGGGTATTACGGTGAATTTGGCGGAGCATATATTCCTGAAATGCTGGCCGGAAACATCACCGAGTTACGTATGCAGTACCTTGAAATACTTGAAAACCCGGATTTCAGAAAGGAATTTACCAATTTGTTATACAATTATGCCGGGCGGCCTACCCCCCTGTATGAAGCAAGGAGGCTTTCTAAGCTTTATCAGACTACCATTTACCTGAAGCGCGAAGATCTTAATCACACGGGAGCTCATAAGATCAACAACACCATTGGTCAGGTGTTGCTGGCAGAACGGATGGGTAAAAAAAGAATCATTGCAGAAACCGGTGCGGGGCAGCACGGAGTAGCCACTGCAACGGTCTGTGCGATGAAAGGACTTGAATGTACGGTGTATATGGGAGCTTTGGATGTACAACGACAATCTTCCAATGTATATAAAATGAAGATGCTCGGTGCAACAGTGATCACCGTTCATTCAGGCAACAAAACCCTGAAAGACGCAACCAATGAAGCTTTACGCGACTGGATCAACCATCCCGATGACACCCATTATGTCATTGGCAGTGTAGTGGGGCCTCACCCCTACCCTGATCTGGTTGCCCGTCTGCAGTCGGTGATCAGCTCCGAGGTAATCGAACAATTTATGGATCATTCCGGTGGCGGTGTTCCTGATTTTTTGCTGGCTTGCATCGGAGGGGGCAGCAATGCAGCCGGAGGATTTTATCACTTTCTTGAAGATGAACGGGTACAGTTGGTTGGCGCTGAAGCAGCCGGAAAGGGTTTGGATAACCAGCAGCATGCAGCCACATTGACTTTAGGCACACCGGGGGTACTACACGGAAGCCACTCTTTGTTACTACAAGATCCATACGGACAAATCACCGAACCTTATTCGGTATCTGCCGGATTGGATTACCCGGGTGTGGGGCCGCTCCATGCATATCTTAAACAGACGGGGCGATGCCGGTATATCGCAATCACCGACCTCGAAGCACTGGCTGCCGGAATGGAACTCACCCGAACCGAAGGAATCATACCAGCCCTTGAGTCGGCTCATGCACTGGCATTGTTAAAAAAACTGACCTTCAGATCCTCTGATCAAGTAGTGATCATTTTATCAGGAAGAGGAGATAAAGACCTGGATACTTATCGAAAATATTTCGACCATGAACCGGATTGATCAACTATTTAAACGTAAAAAAGAGCCAATATGCTCAATCTTTTTTACCGCCGGATATCCCCGTCTGGATGATACTGCACGACTGGTGCTGGCTTTAGAAAAAGGAGGAGCAGACATTATTGAAATCGGCATTCCTTTTTCGGATCCTGTCGCCGACGGACCGGTGATACAGAAAAGCAGCCGGCAAGCACTTGAAAACGGGATGAATCCGGATGTACTTTTCAATCAATTGACAGAGATCAGGAAACTCAGTTCCATCCCTAAACTCCTGATGGGCTATTATAATGTGATTTACCAGTACCGTATCGAACAATTCATTCAAAAATGCATCGCATGTCATGTGGATGGAGTAATCATCCCGGATCTTCCACCTGAAATATATGAACGTAAATATCGCCGGCTTTTCGAATCAGCCGACCTCCATTTCGTTTGCCTCATCGCTCCGGAGACACCTCCCGAAAGAAAAAAATACCTGACCTCCCTCACCAAAGGCTTTTCCTACCTCCTCTCCTCCTCCTCAACTACAGGACAGAACGGGATGAGCCACAGCATGAACGGGAGAATTCATGGCTTCTCCCATACATTAATGGGATTCGGAATTCATGACGCCGAAAGCTTCCACATCGCCTGCCAGCAGGCCGACGGGGCAATCATCGGCAGCGAATTTATCCGAAAAATCAATCAAAATGATCATTTGAAAAAACTGATGAATCCTGACGAACGCCTGAAATACTTTGAAGAAATCACTTCAAATTTCATCCACAAAATCGTCCGTCCGTCAAAAACTTAAGAAAGTTCTCCACCCCTTATAAATCAATTTCATAACTTTAACATTTCATGATTTAACAGATCCAACTTAATACACCGGTCCGTGAGTGATCAAGAAAAGGTTTTTTCATCAGGCTTCCGGAACGAGGGTCATTCGCTATTTCGAATCCTGACCGAAACAGCTCCGGTTGCCATTTTTATCTATTCAAAAACCAAATTTCTCTATGCTAATCCGGCTTCCGAAGAGATAACCGGCTATTCTGTAAAGGAAATGCTCTCCTTTAATTTCTGGGATATTGTGCATCCTGACGATCAGGAAATGATCCGGCAACGGGGACTGGCACGGTTACGGGGAGAAGAGGTAAATCCACGTTATACATTTAGAATCATTACCAAATCCGATACCACTAAGTGGATTGACTTCAGCAGCCGTGCCATCAGTTACCGGGGAGAAACAGCCGCCCTGGGAACAGCGTATGACATTACAGCACGCTATCGGGCTTTTGAAATTCTTCAAACAAGTGAAGAACGTTACCGGAGATTCTTTGAAAATGTTCCCGTAGGGATTTTCCGTTCCAATGACGAAGGACACTTTACCGCTTTGAATCCTGCCGGGAGAAAAATCCTCGGTATCGGCAAGGATGAACCATTAAAAGATATTGAAATTTACAATCTGTTTTATCATCCTGAAGACCAGCATCGGTTTATTAACCTGCTGGATGCCAAAGGCATAATTCATAATTTTGAATACCAAGTCACAAGAAGAGACGGCAAGGTCATCTGGTTGAGTGAGGATACAAGAGCCATCCGTGACTCTTCGGGAAAAGTCATAGAATATGAAGGAGCATTTACAGAGATCACCGAGGCTAAAAAGGTAAAAGAAGAGCTGATCAAAGCCCGGGAAAAGGCTGAAGAGAGCGACCGGTTAAAATCGGCTTTTCTGGCTACCATGTCACATGAATTAAGAACTCCGCTGAATGCCATTATCGGTTTCAGTGAGATCATCTGTGAAGAGAATGACCTTGATAACATTCATCAATTCAGTCATATCGTTTTAAACCAGGGAACTCATCTTTTATCCATCATTGAATCTATTCTCGAAGTGTCCCTTCTGGATACGAAAAATGCCACTGTATGCCCCGTAACGATACACCTGCCAAAATTCTTTCAGGAACTTAAATTGGTTGCTGAAAACCAGGCCGGTGCCATGCATCAGGACCATCTTCAGCTTGTTTACAAACCGGATGTTTCTTCAAAGATGAACAAAATTAAAGCCGACCCGGTTAAAATCCGTCAGGTAATGATTAACCTGATAAACAATGCACTGAAATTCACCGAAGAGGGATATGTTAAATTTGGCTATATCATTGAGAACTCCAAAGATATTCTGCTTTTTGTTGAAGACTCCGGTCCGGGTATCCCTAAACAACATATCCAAACCATCTTTGAACAATTCAGGCAATTGGATGATTCCCCTACCCGGAAACACGGGGGAATCGGACTCGGTCTGACCGTCTGTAAAAAAATTGCCCATCTGCTTGGAGGAGAACTCTATGTAACATCTGAACCGGGGAAAGGCAGCCGGTTCTCACTCAGGTTACCCGGTGTGGTAATTAACGAAAAGTAATAAGCAAGGCAGTTGGGGTTAACGGTTTTTTATACCATAAGTTTTAATCAATCACTCCGCTCCCAATCAGTTCCTCCCCATCATACCACGCGGCAAACTGTCCGGGCGCCACTGCACGCTGGGGTTGATCAAAAAGGATGAATAAACCTTCATCCCGGCGAATCAAAGTGGCATCAACCAGCGGTTGACGATAACGGATTCTGACCTGCTGACGCCGTTCTTGATCCACGGGGAGTTCAAGATCCTGCCGGATCCAGTGAATATCAGGATCCCTGATAAAAAGCGCCCTTCTGCTCAACAGGGGATGATCATGCCCCTGACCTACATAAATAATATTCATCTTCACATCAGTAGCCAATACAAATAAAGATTCGGGTTTTCCGCCAATATCCAATCCTTTCCGCTGTCCAACGGTATAATAATGAGCTCCCTGATGCTCCCCGATCTTTTCACCCATTTCCGGTGAAAAATGATATCCTTTTGCCAATTCAACTACCTTATCTCCGCCTGTACCCGTTCCCTTATAACCTTTCTTCGGCACCTCAATCACAGCTCCCTTTTTTGACTTAAGCTGTTGTTGCAAGAAGGCGGGCAAATCTACCTTACCCACAAAACAGATCCCCTGAGAATCTTTACGATCGGCATTAGCCAGTTGCTCACGGCGGGCAATCTCCCGGACTTCCGGTTTGGTCAGGTTACCCAAAGGGAAAAGAGCTCTGGAAAGTTGCTCCTGATTCAATTGGCAGAGAAAATAACTTTGGTCTTTATTATGATCAATTCCGGAAAGCAAGCGGTAAACCAAGCCCGATGATCCTTCGATGGTCTCTTTACGACAGTAATGCCCCGTCGCCACAAAGTCAGTCCCGATTTTCAGAGCCTCTCTCACAAAGGCATCAAATTTAATCTCCCGGTTGCAAAGCACATCCGGGTTTGGTGTTCGACCTGCAGCATACTCACGAAAAAGGTAATCCACCACCCGTTGCCGGTACTCCTCACTTAAATCCACTTCATGAAAAGGGATCCCTATCTTTTTAGCTACCATTCCGGCAAACAGGACATCGTCTTCATAGCTGCACTGCCCTGATTTCAAGCCTGTAGTATCCGTCCAGTTGCGCATAAACAAACCAACGACCTCATACCCCTGTTGCTTCAGCAGCCAGGCAGCTACTCCTGAATCAACTCCACCGGAAATCCCGACAACCACACGCTTTTTCATGTCACAAAGGTACGAAAATGAACACAGCATGAGCCTCGGTTTTTTTTAATACTTTTACAAGAAACAGCAGAACCGTACAACTGTACAACCCGTACAACCGTACAACCGTACAACTGTACAACTGTACAACCGTACAACTGTAAAACTGTAAAACTGTAAAACTGTAAAACTGTAAAACTTCAGCGCTACAACTCTGAAACACTCATTAACATGCTCGAGCCCGTACTATATATTTGCCTGGTCCAGTCATTGTTTGCCGGGATCGTTATTGCGAGTAAACGACCGCAATTGCAGGCCGATCGTTTTCTGGCAGCCTGGTTGTTCATCATTGCTGCTGAAACATTTCTGGCTTTGGTAAAACTCAATCTCCTTGACCGACTACCTTACAAATTGCCTTTTCTGATCGTTCCATTTCTATACGGGCCTTTACTGCTATTCTATGTCAGAACTTTGATTTTTGAACATACCGCACTGAGAACAAGGGATTTATTACATCTGATCCCGTTTATACTATTACTCGGACTAACCTTTCTGTTCAAAGAGCCGTCAGAAAATTATCCATCAGCATTGACCCATTCAATGCTGATCCGGATTGCCAGGATCATCATTAATGCGCTGCTGTTTCTTTCGCTTACCACGTACAGTACGATCATCTATATTCTGCTCAACAACCACCGTAAAAAGATCAAAGAACAATTCTCTTACCAATCCGGAAAAATCACGTTAAGGTGGCTGCTTTTTGTCTCAATCACAGTCTATGTTTCCTATTTCTTTACCTTTCTTACGGCAACCATTCAACTTTTTAACATTATCCTCCCTTTCGATCCTATGATATTTTCTTATACCGGACTGACACTTATTTCATTTGCTTTCAGTTTTTACGGATACCGCCAGGCGGCAATCTATCACGACAGTGATCAGCTCATTCCCCGGACCATAACGGGTAAAAAACCCGGTCATCGCAAATATGCCAGATCCAAGTTAACCATTGGGGATCTGCAGAAGTACATTCGTGCCATGAATCGGCTGATGAAAACAGAGCAGTGGTACCTGAATCCTGAATTAACACTGGATCAGGTGGCACGAAAACTTGAAATCCCCAAACATCACCTGACTCAGGCGTTGAATACCGAATTACATAAAAATTTTTATCTCTATATTAACGAATACCGGGTTGAAGCTTTTAAAACCTTTGCTCAGGATACCCGTTACCGGGATTTTACTTTGCTCGCCATAGCGTATGAGTGCGGCTTCAATTCAAAATCCACTTTTAATACTGTTTTCAAACGGATGACGGGGCAAACTCCTTCAGAATACCTACATTCTATCCGTAAATAATTCTGCCGAAATGGTATGAACCACGTGGATTGAACGACCGGATACTCTGGGCCTGCCGAACCGGGCGATCGCTCCTGTACGCCTCCTTACTTTTGCTTTAAAAAAATCATGAAAAAAGGATCGGTCATCTTTTTTCTCATCTGTTGTATTATCATACCGGGAGTCCGGGCACAACTATTTGAGCAATCCATAGGTGCAGCCGGTAATGAAAAAAACCTCGTGATTGGTGGATATCTCCGAAGCACCTGGTTCGGTAACTGGAGTAACGATCACACCTTGCAACACACTTCATTTTACGGTCAGCCGGCACTTACACTGCAAAGCCGTGCCGGTCAGTGGGGTAAAGCGTATGGAGATATCCGCTTTCGCTCGGGATTTGAATTCGGAGCACCCGTCAGTGAACTGGAAGTCAGAGAGGCTTATGTGGATCTGAACCTTGGATGGGCCAGCCTGCGGGCAGGAAAACAGATCCTGGCATGGGGTCGTGCCGACGGATTCAATCCCACCGATAACCTTACACCCCGCAATTATTTTGTTCGATCACCCCTGCCGGATGACATGCGCATGGGTAATTACGCATTGTCTCTTAATCTCCATCCTGTTGAAGCATTAAGAATAGAGTTGGATTATCTGCCCCGCTTTGAGCCTTCAGTGTACCGGTTTGACCTGGTGAATCTACCTGATTATTTGAACATCAACCCTGTAATACGACCTGAAACAAATTTATCCAATGGCATCTGGGCTGTAAAAGCCGATGTTATACTATCGCAAATTGAAGGATCTGTCTCTTACCTGCATGGCTATGACCTTTTACCGGCACTAAATCCCGGTACTATGCCACAACCCCCGTTTGAATCGTTTGAAGTAGGTATAATACCGGTCACCTTTAAACAACAAATTCTGGGTGCAGATTTCGCCACTTCAATCGGGAAAACCGGTTTACGAGGCGAAATAGCCTGGCGACAACCGGATTCACTTTTTTCGGGTTATCCGTTCATGCCACATTCTGAATGGCAATGGTCAGTGAGCCTCGACCGGTCACTGGGAGCTTTTCATCTGATTCTGGGATACTCCGGGAAGCTGGTTGAATCATTCAAAGCTATGGACACCCCGGTTATCCCCGATCCGAATCTATTAAGTGATCCTTCCACCTGGCCCTATCTGGGCAGCATGTTCGAAAATTTTCTCGAATATGCCAACCGGATTCTTTTTGATCAGACAAAAGAGTGGAGTCATATCCTGCTCTTCAGGCCATCGGTCAAGCTGTTTCATGAAGTGCTTGAAGCAGAAATAAATAGCTTCTACAACTTTTCTACCAAAGAGTATTTTATCTGGCCGGGCATAACCTGGCATGTGAGTGATGCACTCAACGCTACACTGGGCTATCAATACTATTATGGCCCCGAGTTCACCCGGTTAAACTGGGTTGCAAAAATGCTGAATGGTCCCTATCTTGAATTTCGTTTAACGTTCTAAGCAATGCGGACCATTTTGTTATTTGCCATACTGACAGGATGGGTCATTGAATCCCATGCACAAACCCGGATCCAGGTGGATATCAGTCCGGTTAAATCTCTTAAAGGAGTGGTCAGGATTGCTGTGTACAGCAATCCCTGCCAGTATCCCCGGAATCCTTTCAGAACTTATAATTTTAAAAAGGATTCGGTAAAAAACAGAGTTTTACATGGAGTTATTAATGACCTTCCCCCGGGCAAATATGCCTTTACATTACTGGATGACAAAAACGAATCCGGCGATATGGATTATAACCTTCTTGGAATTCCGACTGAAGGATACGGTTTCGGGAATAACGTCAGAGCATTCCTTAAAGCACCGGACTATGAAAAATGTGTCATCCGTATTCGGCCCGGGTTAAATCATATTAACTTGATTATCCGCAACGCAAAGTGACCAAATTCATATTTCGCTACCGATGGTGGATTATCATCGCCTCCTGGTTAATTGCTCTGGGACTGGGTGTTTTAATCCCAAAAACCCAGATTGATCCTGAAGTTGAAGCGATGGTTCCGAAAAATATGGAATCCCGGATCAACACCGACCGGATAGAGGATCTTTTCGGTGGCAGCGATCTGATCCTGCTGCTCATTCAAAGTGATGATGTGATTCAAAAATCCACCCTTGAACGGGTGGAGGCATTGTCCGAAGGATTTGAGCAAATCCCATTGATTGAAAGGACGTTATCACTTTTCACCATGAAAGAGATCCGGGGAGAAAATGGGATGATGCTGGTGGATCCGGCCATCCCATACCTACCCGAATCCGTAGTAGAAATTAAAGCACTGAAAAAGAAGCTGCTGGATAATGAACTGATTAACGGGGTGGTGCTTTCGGATGATTTTCATTATACGGCAATTATCGGTACCATCCAGAAGGAGGTGGACAATGAAGCACTTCTTTATTCAGTCGATTCCCTGATAAAACAACATCCCGGTCCGGAGAAAACTTACCTGGGTGGCTTTCCGGTAGTCAATCAATCGATTACCGACAACATCGGCAAAGACCTGATCTATCTTCTTCCGCTGGCGCTGTTTTTAATGATTGCCATGTTACGGATCTCATTCCGGGATTTTCGGGGTGTGTATCTTCCGTTCAGTATCGTACTGATGTCAATCCTGGTTTCAATGGGTTTGATGCCCCTGTTTGGATGGAAAATTGCCATTGTAACCGTGCTGCTACCGGTCATGCTGATCGCTATTGCCAATAACTACGGAATTCATATGGTCAACCGGTACCAGGAAATTCTGAAAAGGGATCCGGATGCCGAACCCCGAAAGATATTAGGAGAATTACAAAATAAACTGACCTGGCCGGTCATCCTGACAGCACTTACTACTATCGCCGGTATCCTGGGGTTACTCACACACATCATCGTTCCGGCTAAACAGGTAGGTGTGCTGGCTTCAATCGGTATTGCCTGGGCATTGACACTGAGCCTCATTTACCTCCCCGCCAATCTGGCAGTAGCAAAAAAGAGCGTACGCTCAAAGACGAAAAAAAGATCCTCCGCCGGACGCAGTGAACGATTTCTGATTCACCTGGGAGAACGGATCACCCGGCATCCGAAAAGAGTATTATGGATTGGACTTGCTGTAACCCTGGTAACCGGAGCCGGTATCATAAAGTTAAAAGTTGAAGGAAATACGGTGAAATTTTTCAGTCGCCATGACCCCGTTCGGGTTTCATCCGATTTGATTGATCACTATTTCGGAGGATCGCAAACCCTCTCGATCCTTTTTACCGGGGATTGTAAAGATCCTGAGTTGCTAAGCCGGATTGACCACTATGAACAACAATTGAAAAATGAAGAAGGTGTAGGCCAGGTAATGTCTATGGCATCGGTCATCCATCTGATTAGTAAAGCACTGAATGATCCCGGTGATCCGGGGTATGATCAAATCCCGAAAACCCGAAATGCCATAGCCCAATACCTTGAACTTTACTCCATGAGCGGCGACCCATCAGATTTTGAACAACTGGTCGACTTTAATTACGAACATACGCAGATGATCATCCGGGTGAATAAAGCTTCCAGCAGTACCATACTGCACCTGGTGAAAAAGATCAGGGTAATGATTGCCGGTGACCCCAATGCAGAAATGATTGGCGGTATCGGACTGATTTCGGCTGAACTAACTGACAGCCTGATCCGCGGTCAGCGCAACTCTCTGATTTTTGCCCTGGTAATTGTCACCCTTCTGGTTGGCCTGATCTTCAGATCATTCCAAGCCGGATTGCTGTCACTGATACCACTCGGGATGGCCACACTGATTCTGTTCGGACTCATGGGCTGGCTGGGTATTCGTCTGGATGCCGCAACTACCCTATTATCCTCTGTTATGATTGGTGTGGGAGTTGATTACACCATTCATTACCTGTGGCGCCACCGGGATGAGATCCGTTCAGGCAAAACACATCCTGAGGCAATTGTCCATACACTCCCTACTACAGGTAAAGGAATTGCATTTAATGCCCTTTCGGTTATGGTAGGTTTCAGTGTCCTGATCTTTTCGGCATTCAATCCGATCCGGTTTTTCGGGTTTTTGGTAGTCATCTCTATCCTGGCCTGCTTCGCCGGTGCCATGTTGATTATTCCGGCTGCCTGCCAGATATGGAAGCCCCGTTTTTTCGAACATCAAAAAAAACAGTGATGAAAACAACCACCTTAGTAATTATGAGTCTGCTTTTGGCAGGAAGTGTACACGCTCAAAATCCGTCAGCACGTGACCTGATTGAGCAATCCCGCAAAGCTACCCGTCTGGACGGACTCGAATCTGTAACGCGGCTTGAAATTCATGATGGCAAAGGACATGTCCGCATCCGGGAGACTACCATGGCCTCAAAAATTTATCCGGATAATACCGAAAAAAGAGTCATTGTCTTTACAGCCCCGGCTGATGTGAAAGGCACTGCTATGTTGATCTTTGATTATCCCGACCGCGAGGATGATATGTGGCTCTACCTCCCCTCGCTGCGCAAAGTCAGGAAAATTGTCTCGTCTGAAAAGAGCCGTAGTTTTATGGGATCCGAATTTTCAAATGCCGATCTCTCCATCGGTACTCTTGACGACTTTAACTACCGCCTGGATGGTACCGAAACCATTGACGGGACCACCTGTTGGATCGTCCGAATCACTCCGGCCAACGAACAAATAAAATCGACTTACAACCTGTCATCCAAAACATTATGGATCGCCAAGAAAGATAAAGTTCCAAGAAAAGCTTCATTTATTGATCAGCGGGGTAAACCGTGGAAAGCACTCACCTACTCGGGCATCAAAATCATGGATCAGAAACACCGTAAATATTTCGTAACCCACATGAAAATCAGAAATCTGCAAAACGGACGTTTCAGTGTTATGAATATGGATAAAGCCGAGTATAATCCCAACGTGAAAGATTCCTATTTTACCCGGTCATTTCTTGAGCAATAATGAAAAACAGGATCAAAGTTTTGGTCACCGGAGCCGCCGGTTCGGTTGGTTTGGAAGTAGTTCGCGAACTGGTCGGCAGAGGCGAAGCATATGATATATCCGTGATAGATCGTAACATCCGCCGGGTGAAAAAGAAATTAAGACCCTACTTAAAACATATTCGTTTCTTCGCAGGAGAAATCACTGATCCTCAACTTATTTACCGTGCCTGCCGCGACCAGCAGGCAGTGATCCACCTGGCTGCGATTATCCCTCCTTTGGCAGATGAACAGCCACAAATTGCCGAACGGGTAAATGTTGAAGGAACCCGGTTGTTAGTAAAAACGCTTGAAAAGATCAATCCCGGTGTATTTTTTCTTTATGCTTCCTCTATCTCTATATACGGTGATCGTGTTTCCGATCCCTGGATCACGGTTAGTGATCCGCTACAACCCAGTGAAGGAGATGAATACGCCAAAACAAAGATCCGGGCAGAACAGATTATCCGCTCCTCCAAACTCATCTGGAGTATCTTCAGACTTACCGCCATCATGGGGACCCAAACCCGTCTGAACCCTCTTTTCTTTCATATGCCACTGGATACCAGCATGGAGATTGCCACTGCCCGCGATACAGGTTATGCCTTTGCCGAGGCCATTAGCCACACAGAAAAACTTCAGGGGAAAATTTTCAATCTCTCAGGCGGTCCTTCCTGCCGCACCACATACTATGAATTTCTAAAACGTGTATTCCCCATCGTGGGATTGCAAAACCCTGATTTCCCGCATGGAGCCTTTGCAGAAAAAAATTTTCACTGCGGGTACTATCGGGATTCAGACAGGTTAAATAGCATTTTGGGATTTCAGCACGAAAGCCTCGAAGATTACTACCGGATGTTGCAGCATAAACAAAATTTCTTTGTCCGAACCATGACCCGCCTGTTTCACTCCCCCATCAAAAGATCACTGCTGAAACGATCCGACCCGTTTAAAGCCTTGCGGCAGGAAATCCTTCCGATGATCAACCGGTTCTTTTACAGGAAAGCATAATACTTTTACCGGATAATTTCCTGAATCAATAAGAAGTTGCCGTTATTAACCGGGGAGAGAGCTTTCTCTTTACCTCTGCATCCAGAAATTCTCCAATCAACTCCCGGAATACCTCCTTGACGGATTGTATTTTGGTTGTTCTGAAGGCATTATGCCCGGCAAAGACAAAACCGTTTTTCATTTTACCTTTAGCCGCATTGATCAGCGCCATTGAAATACAGTATGGAGCTTTCTTGTAATCACATGTTTTCAGGCATTTCCAGGGACAATTCACCGGGTGTCTTTTCCCGGCCGAAACATCATCCAGGAAACGGTTCCTGATGGCTCTTCCGGGAAGGCCAACCGGGCTGTCAATGAGCACAATATCTTCTTCTTTGCAGTTCACATAAGCCTGCTTAAACTCCATTGCCGCATCGCATTCGTAAGTCGGCACCAGTCGGGTTGCAATCTGTACACCCTTGGCCCCCAGCTCCATTAATCGCAACATATCTGAACCGGTATAGATTCCTCCGGCGGCAATGACCGGAATTTCTCTTCCAAACTGTTGTTCAAAAGGCTTCATCGATTCAATCACTTCCGGAACAATTTTCTCAACTGTGAACTCAGCATCATTAATCTGTGCCATGCGAAACCCGAGATGCCCTCCGGCCATTGGGCCCTCCACCACAACAGCATCAGGAATAACGTCATAATGACCAGCCCAGTATCTGAATATTAATCCGGCAGCTTTCGCAGATGAAACTATAGGGAGAAATTTGGTTTTATTCTCATCTTTTTTATCCCTGATTATTGCTTCAGGTATACGGATGGGCAGGCCGGCACCGGAAATAATCAGATCTGCTCCTTCCTCAACCGCTACCGACATATGGTCTTCATAATCAGAAAGAGCAACCATGATATTCACCCCTATGATCCCATTGGTCATCTTTTTCGCTTTGCGTATCTCATCCCGCAGCACACGTCTGTTTGCTCCTCTAAAATCCTTTGAAAAACCGGGAAGCAACATGCCGATACCTGCTGATGAAATAATTCCGATCCCCCTTCATTTGCCACAGCCGATGCCAGCCGGGATAATGAAATAGCCACACCCATACCTCCCTGTATTACCGGAAGTCTTGCCTCAAGGTCCCCAATCTTTAATGTTTCCATCTACCTGTTTTTTTTCGTTCTGCCACCAAAAATATGCCCCTGATTAAGATTGGCAAAACTTTAGGGATTAACAGATACAAATAGGGATAAACATAAACTAAAGGGACAAATGACACGATTACAGTGGTGAATGTGATGAATACCATCGGGCATTTGAATCTGATAAGCCACAAATTTCTATCGAATCTGAGGGAATGTCAAGAGTTGAGCAAGCGAAACTT